>Ga0187886_1000084_pt1 | contig 137427 bp, 129 predicted proteins | sample June2016WEW_20_1_FD_133001 | JGI IMG/M metagenome (GOLD analysis project Ga0187886, IMG submission 133001) | Peatland microbial communities from SPRUCE experiment site at the Marcell Experimental Forest, Minnesota, USA - June2016WEW_20_150 | ecosystem: Environmental > Terrestrial > Soil >...
ATTTTGTTAGCAACACCAATTTAGGTGAAAATACCTTAGCTGTAAGACTTTCATCTGCAAAGTTTTACAGCTTTTCTTAACATTGACATGCGGATTTTAGGAGCTATCGGAATTTGCGGTTAAAGGATTTTCCAGGTCTTTCGGAATTTATCCCTTATCCTGCATGCTTCGGTAAGTAACTCAGGATTTTTTTCACAACCATTACCCAAAATAATAAGATCGGCACCAGCATTAAAAATATCTTCAACTTCGTAATTATTTTTTATTCCCCCGCCTACAGCCAAAGAAATTGAAATATTTTCCCTTACTGCTTTGACAAGACTGACCGGAACCGGGTTTGTTGCTCCGCTGCCTGCTTCGAGATATATCATATGCAGACCCAGCATTTCTCCTGCTATGGCTGTGGCTACTGCAATTTCTGGCTTATCGGATGGAATTGCCTCAGTCTGACTGATATATTCCACAGATGTCTTGTTTCCACAACTGATCAGAATATATCCTACTGATACAAGTTTTTCCTTAACATCTTTAAGGAAAGGTGCTGCAATTACATGATTACCAATGAGTAACTCAGGATTTCGGCCTGAAATAAGTGACAGAAGCAGTATTGCATCTGCTTTATGAGTAAGTTGAAGAAGGTTGCCCGGGAAAAGAATGACAGGTATTGAACAAAGTTTCCTGATTTCAATTATCAGATTGTCAATGCTATTGAATGAAAGACTACCTCCTGCAAAAATATAATCGGTGTTGCTCTCATTTGCTGCTTTAAGTATGTTCTGCAGCAAATCTCCTTTGCCCTTGTCAGGGTCAAGAAGCAGAGCAATACTCTTTTTACCCGGGAAATCATCTGTTTTCATAATTCTTTTTTGTCCAAACTATCGCATAGTTGTTGTATTTTGAGTAGTACAGATCAAATGACTCATTGATTTTATTTGTAAGTACCTTTCCTTTGATCTCTCCAGATTCTTGAACTTTAAAAGGTTCTATGGTAATACTATTTCTTATGCTAATCCCTTCTTTGTCACAGATTTTATAGAGAGTCTCTTTGGCACACCAGTGGATATATAGGTGAAAACGGCGTTCTTCCTGTTCTTTTGTAACTTTTTCCTTCCTGTTAATGAATTTGAATGCAAAAGCAGCTATATTCGAACTCATGAACTCAAGATCTATTCCGACCTTCTCATTTGTGCTCAATAGGATTGCAGTAAGCTTATGCGAATGAGAAATACTGATAAACCTGGAACCATCTTTAAGGAATGGCTTGTTATTCTTATTATAAACGATCTTCGCTTCTTTTCCAATAAGCTCTGCGAGTAATGCCCTTACACTTAAAAATTCAAGTTTCCGGGAGTTGCTGCTGAATCCTTTATATTTCTTTTTTTCATCATTATCAAGCACAACAAGATCTAAAAGAGTATTCAGATCTTCTTCTATTTTCCATACTCCAAGGATGGAGAACTCATTAAGATAATGTTTTGTAATACAACCCATTGGTTAGTATTTGAAGTTATTTTTCCCACTTCAGAGTTTCAATCAGATGTATGATATCCTCTCTGAAAAAATTAATTACAGGTGCCAATGAATCTGCATTTGGCTCAGCAGCAAAATAAAGAGATCCTCTCAGGTAATGATGAAGACTGTCGGTTACATAAAACTCAACTGCTGATGCAGTATTCCCCTTTAAATCATATAAAATTCCGTAAACTTTGTTATCACTATTACTGAAAACCTGTTCTTGAATTGCATCTGCTTTTGTAATATGGTGTTTTACATTCAGTTTATAGCTTTGTTCCAGAAGGCTGTCCAAATCATTATTAATATCCTTATATGTAAAATATATTTTGGCTTTATAAGATGGGAAATCAATATTAAACCATCCTGGTTTTAACCCATTTTCCCCCTGAAAAGAAAGATGTCCGTATGCCGGATATTCAAAAGATAAAGGCATGTCCATATTCTTTTCAGTCTGACCATTGAATTGAATATATTGCCTTTTAGGGAGGTCGATCCTGAAATGGCCCTTTGGTTTTGGAACAGAAACTTCCCTGCAACTGTAAAAAGTGCTTAGGAAGATCAAAAATGTAAATATGCTAGTCCCTCTTATTATCACCGTCATTTTTAATTATTTCGACACGGATCTCCTTTATCCTTCTTCTGTCGACAGATTCTATCTTAAAAACAAAATCCCCAAATTTTATTATCTGATCTTTTTGCGGAATTTCTCCGGTTAGTTCAAGGATAAGTCCTGCAAGTGTTTCAGATTCTCCTCTGACATCTTCAAAAAGATCCTCTTCAATCTCGACAACCTTGCAGAAATCATTTAGTAAAATCTTTGCTTCAAATATATAAGTCTTTTCATCCAGTTTACGGAACAATAACTGATCCTCGTCACTCTCATCTGATATATCCCCTACAATTTCTTCCAGGATATCTTCAAGTGTTATTATTCCGGAGGTTCCCCCATACTCATCAATTACGACAGCCATATGCATCTTCTTAGTTTGAAACTCCTTCAGAAGATCATTTATCTTTTTTGTTTCAGGTATGAAATATGGAGGCCGCAGGAGAGCTTGCCATTTAAAACTGCCGGGATTATTTGTATAAGGAAGAACATCTTTTGCATATAAGATACCTTTAACATTATCAAATGAACCTGAATAGACCGGAATTCTGGAAAACCCGGAATTAATTATCACAGGAACTATTTTGTCAAATCCCGATTTGATGTCAATTGCAGTCACATCTATCCGTGAGCACATTATAGCACTTACGTTGGTATTCCCGAAATTGACAATTCCTTTAAGTATTTTTTCGTCTTCATTAAGATTATCAGATGTCAGTTCAAGGGCATCGGAAAGATCATCCATACTTATGTTCGACCGCCGGGTTCCTGTTCTCTTTTTTACGAATGATGAAGAATAGATCAACAAAGATGTAACAGGCTGAAATATCTTTTCCAGGACAGTTAACGGATAGGCCATAAACAGAGCCATTGCTACATGATTTCTTGAAGCATAAACTTTTGGCATGACCTCGCCAAAAAAAAGAAGTAAGAAAGTTATAACCACAACATTGATTACGAATCCGATAACAGGTTCCGAACTGAAGTCGAACATTCTTGAGCTGAGAAATGCAGCCAACAGTACAATTGCAATATTGATTGTATTATTTGCAACGAGCACCGTACTCAACAGTTTTTCGGGGTTGTCGTAAAGCTTCAGGATTACCTTTGACTGTTTGTTTTTATCTGTTTTAAAATCTTCAATATCCTCAGGTTTGAATGAAAAATAAGCGACTTCAGAGGCTGACATCAGGGCCGATCCGATGAGAAGGATTACGAGTATTAAAATGCCAATAATTATTTTAAAATCAGGAGCATTGATACCAATACCTGATAGTATTATTAAATATGAAAGTGGATAATCCGGTTCCAATTGAGTTTCTATTAATAAAACTATCTAAAAAGGCAGATCATCTTCATTCTGAGTGTTGCCAGGCCGGCTTTCCATGCCAGAATCATCACTGGTTGTGTTGCCTTTGTCGGACCAATTTTTGTTGTTGTTATCATTGGTTGGCTGATATGAAACGGGAGGTTCATTTACAACCGACCCGGAGGGTCCTTTGTCGTGCGCCTCACTTTTTAAAATATCTGATTGTGCAGATGAATTGCCGGGTGTTTGTTTTTTCTCAAGCAATAGGAGAGTATCTGCAAGGATTTCAGTAATATACTTGTTGACCCCGTCTTTATCAACATACGACCTGGTTTTAATTTTCCCAACAATATATACCTGTGAGCCTTTTTTAATTGTTTTTTCAGCTACTTCCGCCAGGGCGCGCCATAAAACAATGTTATGCCATTCGGTTGAAGTTATTGTTTCGCCCTGCTGATTTGTATAGGTTTCGCTTGTAGCAAGCGGAAAAGTTGTTTTGGCAACGCCTTTGTCAAAATACCGGACTACCGGATCCTTTCCGACATTACCGACAAGTATAACTTTATTGATTGACATGAAGTTATATATTTATTAATAATTCAAATTCCGGATTGTAAAGTTAATAAAAAAACCACTTTCTACAACCATAGTCCGGAATAATTGAACAAAATCCAATCAGTCAATATTTTACATATTTTTCGAAGATTTGTCTTTTATCCTTAATTTTTAGCAGGTTTTGGTTGTCAGTTATCTATTTCATTGTAATTAAGGCATTAATAAAAGCCTAAAAAAAAAATTATTCTGTAAGTGTTTCTATTTAAACAAATAATATTTTTATATTTGCACAGTTGAAAAAACGAATACTCAAAATAATTTGTTGAATTTTAAACTTCACGAAAAATGACTAAAGCAGACATTGTTAATGAAATTGCCAAGAACACTGGTATTGAAAAGGTAACAGTACAGAAAACTGTTGAAGCCTTAATGGAAACTGTTAAAGATTCTATGGTAAAAGGTAGTAACGTTTATCTTAGGGGTTTTGGAAGCTTCATCGTCAAGAAAAGAGCCAAAAAAACAGCAAGGAATATTTCAAAGAATACAACAATCATAATTCCTGCTCACAATATCCCAGCTTTCAAACCGGCAAAAACTTTCATAACCAAAGTTAAATCTCACGTTAAGAAATAATCCTCTATGCCAAGCGGTAAAAAAAGAAAAAGACATAAGATGGCCACTCACAAACGTAAAAAACGTTTGCGGAAGAACAGACATAAAAAGAAGTAACAGATCATCAAGTGGTCAGTCATTGAAAATATTAAACCTAAAGATCTGATGGTCTTTAGGTTTATTATATTAGTATGTCGGATGTGGTGGATGATATTTTACTCAGATTAACATAGTGAAGTGGTAAACAAGGATTTAATCATTGATGTTAGTGATTCCGAGGTTTCTTTGGCTTTGTTGGAAGACAAGCAGTTAATTGAGTTAAACAAGGAAAAACGTAATATTAAATTTTCTGTCGGGGATATCTACCTTGGAAAGGTAAAAAAAATCATGCCCGGTCTGAATGCTGCATTTATTAGTGTAGGTTACGAACGAGATGCTTTCCTTCATTACCTTGATCTGGGTGCCCAGTTCAGGACACAGCACAAATACTATCTTACAGCTCTTCAGAAACAGGGGAAAGTACCTCCTGTGCATAAGTTCAAACCTGAACCTGATATTGACAAAGATGGTAAGATAACCGATGTTTTGACCACAGGTCAGACTGTGATTGTTCAGATCACAAAGGAACCAATTTCGACAAAAGGTCCACGACTAGCTTCCGAAATTTCTCTCGCCGGAAGAAATCTTGTTTTAATGCCGTACTGTGATAAGGTATCCATCTCTTCAAAAATTGAGAGCCTCGAAGAAAAAAACCGTCTTAAATCTCTCGTTCAGAGCATTAAACCAAGAAATTATGGGGTTATAGTTCGGACAGTAGCTGAAGGTAAAAAAGTTGCGGTACTTGATGCCGAACTCAGGGAACTTGTCCAAAAATGGGAATCGGCTTTTGCTACAGTAAAAAAAGAGATCAAATCGCCAAAGTTGTTCATCGGAGAGATGAACAGAACCTCAACAATCCTCAGGGATATGCTTAATGTTACATTTAACAGTATTCATATCAATGAACCATCGATAGCCGAAGATATCAGGACTTATATAAGGGAAATTGCCCCCGAGAAGGAAAAAATAGTCAAATTCTATAAAAGCACCCTGCCCATATTTGACCATTTTGGCATTAATAAACAGATAAAAGGTCTATTCGGGAAGACTGTCTCTTTCAAACATGGTGCATACCTCATTATTGAGCACACTGAAGCGCTTCATGTTATTGATGTCAACAGCGGAAACAGATCAAGGTCCGGGAATGATCAGGAATCAAATGCCCTTGAGGTTAATATGGAAGCTGCAACAGAAATAGCCAGGCAATTGAGACTCAGAGATATGGGAGGAATAATTGTTGTTGATTTTATCGATATGCAATCGCAGGATAATAAGCAACAACTTTATGATAAAGTGAAGGATGTGATGGCAAACGACAGGACAAAGCATAATATTCTTCCTCTTACAAAATTTGGTCTGATGCAGATAACCAGACAAAGAGTCAGACCTGAAATGAACATCATTACAAATGAAAAGTGCCCATCCTGCCAGGGAACAGGCGAAACAAAGCCAACTATACTTTTTACCGATGAACTCGAGAGAGGGCTCTCTTTTATTGTAGATAAGATTAAAACAAGAAAGCTTATTCTTAATGTACATCCATTTGTGGCATCATACCTTAAAAAAGGTCTCTTCCCGGTCTTCAGGAAATGGAACTTTAAATATAAAATAAGCCTTAAAATACAAGCAGTTACTTCTTATCATATGCTCGAATATCATTTTTACGACCATTATGATAATGAAATAGATCTGGCGTAAGTTCTTTTCTCCACATAGTACTATCCGGTACTCATATCTTCAAATGATTTATTACTTTTGTGTTAACTTTTATTGCCCCCCAACCCCCCCTAAAGCGGGGCTAATACACGGCCTCCAAGTGCAATTCACCTTGAAGGTAAAGAATTAATCCCCCTTTAGGGGGATGGCCGCAGAGTGGCCAGGGGGCGCTCCTCCCTTCGCGAATTTAGGGTTAATGGGTTTTGTATTAAATTAATTTTTTTTTAAAGCTATTCCATAATGAGAAAACTTATGCTTTTCATATCCTTCATACTTTTAGCTTCTTATGCTTCATCTCAGATCTATGATCCTGTTTCATGGGATTTTGGTTATGAAAAGATAGGCGACAAACAGTATGAATTGATTTTTACTGCTACGATCGAAAAGAATTCTCATATCTATTCAATGGATATCCCTGCAGGAGGGCCCATTCCAACATCTTTTAGTTTCGACACTATTTCGAGTTATAAACTTTCAGGCAAAACTTTTGAAATCACAAAACCGGTTGAGGTTCTTGATGAAGCATTTGGTTTTAAGATAAAAACGTTCAGCAATAAAGCAGAATTCCGGCAGAAAATAACTGCTGCAGGATCCTCTTTTACTGTTAAAGGCACTGTAAATTTTATGGCCTGCAATAATTCCACATGCTCTCCACCAAAGGATGCCGAGTTTGCAATAATTATAGCTGACAAGACTGAAAGTCAGGTTATTAAAAGTGGTAGAAACCCAGGAGTTGATTCTGCACCGATTAAATCCGACAGGGGATTGCTGAAATTTTTTCTTATTTCTCTGCTGGCAGGTTTTGCAGGGGTACTGACTCCTTGTGTGTTCCCAATGATCCCGATGACCGTAGCCTTCTTCTCTCAAGGTTCAGAAGACAGGAACAAAGCTGTTTTTAAAGCGCTTATTTTTGGCATTTCCATAGTTCTGATTTATTCTTCACTCGGAATAATTGTTTCACTTACAAGTGCCGGAGCAGGATTCGCAAACACATTGAGCACACACTGGATTCCCAATGCAATATTCTTTGCATTATTTATAATATTTGCAACTTCATTTTTCGGTGCATTTGAAATTCTGTTGCCTAATAAGTGGATTACCAGTGCCGACTCGAAAGTTGATAAGGGGGGTATCCTGGCAGCATTTTTCATGGGGTTAACTACGGTAATTGTCTCATTCTCATGTACCGGCCCTATTATTGGCGCTCTTCTCGTAGAAGCCGCTAGTGGCGACGTTTTAAGACCGACAATCGGTATGGTCGGGTTTGGAATAGCGTTTGCACTGCCGTTTACTATATTTGCCCTCTTCCCCTCAATATTGGCCCGGATACCAAAATCAGGCGGATGGTTAAACTCAGTAAAAGTTGTTCTCGGGTTTATTATGCTTGCATTCAGTATGAAATTTCTAATGACTATCGATAGTGTATATTCCCTGAGGATCTTATCAAGGAATTTATTCATTGCTATCTGGATTGTTCTGTTTTCCTTTCTTGGACTTTATCTTATGGGAAAGATAAAGTTTTCTCACGACAGCGACCTGCCATACATCGGCACTTTCAGGTTATTTCTTATAATTACTGTGTTTTCATTCGTCGTATATCTGATACCCGGACTTTTCGGAGCTCCTCTAAAGGGCCTTTCATCGTTTTTGCCATCACAGGAAACCTCGGAATTCAATCTTCCAAAACTGATTTCGGAAAACCGGTCTTATTCAGGTACTCCTATTCAGCCTGCCACTACAAGTGAAATCTGTTCCCAGCCAAAACACAATGATATATTTGAGATGCCCCTTGGCTTGAAAGGCTATTTTGATTATAAACAGGGTCTTGCATGTGCAAAAGAACAGGGAAAGCCAGTGCTTCTAGACTTTATAGGACATGCCTGTGCGAACTGCAAACGTATGGAGGCTAAGGTATGGTCCGATCCGGAAGTACTAAGAAGACTCAGCGATAATTTTGTGATTATTGAACTTTATGTTGATGACAGAACTCAATTGCCTGAAAATGAATGGTTAGTGTCGACAATTGATGGAAAACAGAAAAAAACGATCGGAAAATTAAACGAAGATCTTGAGATATCGAAGTTTAAGACTAATGCGTTGCCTCTTTATGTTATAGCTGATTATGAAGGTAATCCTTTAAATGAGCCAATGCCTACAAATTTGAATATTGAGGAGTATAAAAAGTGGCTCGATGAAGGAGTGGCGCTATTTAATACCAAAAATTCTAAATAGATTCTAATTTATTTCTCTGAGTAACTCTGTGCATCCTCTGCAACTCTGTGTTAGTTCTTCATACTTTTTGTTACAAAGAGAGACACAGAGAAGACACAGAGAATCACTGAGGGAAATTATTTAAGATAAATATTTCCGCGTGTGGCATCTATTTTAACTTTTGTTGTTCCGGGATTTCTACCAACAGTACCATATACCATGTACTCCTTCTTGTCCTCATTCAGTGCTTTTTGCTCAGTTTTAATATTTTTATCTGGCAAAACCAGGAAAGCGTTCGTATGTCTGATATCCAAATTATAAGATGAACCGGGATCAAATCTCAGAGAAATGTCTGAATAGCCTGAATTAATGTTTATGGCTTCAAACCCTTTTTCAATAAGATCGGCATCAACACTTCCATACCTTGTTGAGAGGTTTAGCTTTTTCCTGATGGTATTCAACCTGTATTCCGTGAAATAAGCATTGCCCTGCAGTGATTCAATATTCTCAATGAAAAATTTGTCTCTTTTTGATTCACCCCGGATCATTCCGGCTTTTTTTATATTATATTTTGAAGAGATTGAGTTTATTGATAAATCTTCCGTTTCCCCTATTGAAACCTCCGAAAAAGATGCATCAATAACCCCTGAAGTAATATTATTGATCGTAGCATCGCAGAAGACCATGGTTATTGATGAATTTTTCCCAAGCGAATTAGCTTTGAACGACCCGTTGGAAATAGAAATTTTAAAATCACCGGTATTATTTTCCATATACACATCACCATATTTATTCTCAATCTTAAGATTCAGATATTCAGGTATTTTTATGTAATAATTGATCTCCACATGCGAATCGTAAGATATTAGCTTGTTTGTCATTCCTTTAAAACTTTCGAACAATGTATTTATGTTCGAAGTAAAGTCTGTCTGAGCTCTTACGAGGTATTTTGTATCAGTGATGTTAACGGTTATTCCGTCAAACATCTTCTTAAACTTTGACGGGTCTTTGGCAAAAGCTTTAACCTCGGCCCGTATATAAGCTGAATCTTTATTCCATGGAGTAATCTGTATTGTCCCGTACTTGTTGGAGACCTCCAGAGTAGTTTCTTTTCCCACAGGTACTTTCTTGATAAAGCTCCGGGTTTCCGAATCACTTTGTGCTGATAATGAACTGAATATTAGTAATATCAGGCTTATAGTTATAATGCTTTTACAGTTCATAGCTTTTCTTTTTTTCAGGATTATTTTCATTTTCCTTAAGTATTGTAAGCATATCTTCAAGAAGACGGATTTTTATTCTGTGGTTCTGTATCAATGCTTCCACAACCTCCCGGTTTGAAATATTATCTTTCAGATCTTTTTTAATGTCTGAACAGATACTATCGAGTTGAGACAAGTCTGTATTTAGCTCTTTTTTAATTTCAGGATTTTTTGTCAGTAATGGTGTTGCTTCTTTATAAAGTGAGTTTACCAGATTGTTATAGTATATTTCTGTTTCTTTCAATTGAGGATTAAGCTGAGTTAGCCCTTCATCATTTCTTTTCTCTCTGTTTTTTTCTGACCACCTGCGTTCCGGTCTGAAAAAGACTACTGCGGTGCCAAGTATAACAACGATCATTGCAGCGATGGGAAGCCATTTCTTTGTCGACGATTTGTCTTTCCTTAAATTCTTTCTGATCCTTCTCCACATACCTGAAGGTGGATTGTACCTGTCCAGATCTTCCCTGTTCTGCCTGATATGCTCTTCAAGTTTGTCCATAATGTTAATTTTTTGAAAGTATATTTCTTAACTTCTCTTTAGCCCTTGAATATTGCGATTTTGAAGTCGATTCGGAAATCCCTAGTATCTGTGAGATTTCTGAGTGGTCGTATCCTTCCAGCAGATAAAGAGTTAAGATAATTCTGTAACCGTCAGGAAGCATTTCAATACCTTTAAATATTTTACCTGTATCGTATGTTACCTCAGCTTCTTCTTCATAAATTAGTGCAGGCAGGGTTTCACAGAGAGTAAGGTCAATCTTTTTCTTCTTCACGTAGTTTATACATTTATTAACCAGTATCTTTTTAAGCCATGCACCGAATGTTGATTCGGAACGGAATGAATCAATTTTCCTGAAGCAATCAACAAATGTCTCCTGAAGGATATCCTCAGCATCTTCACGGTTATTCAATATCCTGTATGCCAGGTTGTACATAGCTTTTGAATATTGGTTATAAAGACTGAACTGAGCCTTACTGTTGCCCTTCCTGCATTCCTCAATTAAAGGGGCATTTTTATTGATGTTCAAATTATCCACCTGATAAGCTTACTGGTTATAAAGACAAAATGATATTATAAGGGTTGCATTATTTTATTAAATCGGTTAGATTTTTTTCTGACTGGTATTACAATGAAGACAATTAAAAGGATGGATACACTTATAAATGCAGAAATCCACAGCAGGTAATCGCCATATCTTACATACGGCGTTATTCTGGTTTCAGGATAAATTTCTCCTTTAATTATTGCAAGAGTCCACCATTTAGCCTCCTCTATTCTGTTTCCCCTGATATCAATTATACATGAAACACCTGTATTGGCGGCCCTTGCAATAGGTCGCCGCGTCTCAATTGCTCGTAAAGAAGCGTAATCAAGATGCTGTTTATAGCCGGTTGTGTTTTTCCACCAACCATCGTTTGTTATTATAAATAAAGCTTCTGCACCTTTTTTAACATAGCCTGTCACAAATTTTCCAAAAACAGATTCATAGCATATTATCGGTGCTATTTTCATCGAAATGCCATAATGTTCAAAGCAATTCCGTTCCTTCTGGATACCGTAGCCCCATTTGGTACCTCCAAGATAAGGTAATATTCTTGTAATGAATCTTCCGGGGCCGTTTGAAAATTGCATTTCAATACCGGGAACTAGTTTCGATTTGTGATATATTCCGATAGATTTTCCGCTATCAATCTGAACTGCAGAGTTGAAATGATCATAATACAGGCCTGATGCATCAATTCTTCTTGCACTCCTTGTAGGAGCTTTTAACTGATCAGGATAGAGCCTGTAGGTTACTAATCCCGTAACCACATTAATGCCAGGATGTTGTGCTGTCATAACTTTGATCATTCTGATGTACTTGTCATTTGCAAGGTCATCGAGGTTTACAGGATCATCAATAGTTGTTTCAGGAGTTATGATCCAGTCGGTTTTATCTGTAATTGCCGAGCCTGCCATTGCAAGTACATTTTTTAACTGATCTGCAAATGGAACAGTGAACTTTTCAGTATAAGGGTCTATATTTGGTTGGATGATTACTACTTCTGACCCTTTCTCATAATTTTGCTTTATCGTATAATACCTGCTTATGGAAATCACTGACGGTACGATTATTACAGATAGCCAGAGGATTAAGAAAACTCCGTTCCTTCTCTTTTTTGTCACAGAATTTACCAGTATTAAGGTTAGGAAAAGATTGGAGCATAATATCCAGAGAGAACCACCGGCTGTGCCGGTTGCCTCATACCATTGAATGAAAAGAATATCTTTTGAAAGCCCGTTACCAAGATTTAACCATGGTGAGATAATATTGATATTCAAACTTATATATTCATAGCCGAGCCAAAATGTAATTAAAGAAATAAATCCCGCGAGGTTACCTACCCTCAAACGTACAATGTGAGCCAGCCATATTGTGAATGCCATTAAAAATGCCAATCCCATTATTACGCATATTGCTCCGGTAATACTGGCAACCCTCATCCATCCGAGAGCTATGATACTAAAGATCACAAAGCCCGGAAGGATGAAGATGAAAAAAGCATTTGGAGAAAACCTTTTAGGATTCTCAAATAAATGATTTTCAATTAAGAAAAATGGCACAAAAGCAACAAGCAGGATGAGCCCGGAACACCAGCCTGTCCAGGCTAAGCCCGATAGTATTCCTCCTGTAACCGAAAGAGCGGCAAGGGTATATTTACTCATTTAATCTATTGACTTTCTTTTTTTAAGGAAGTCAGGCCTGTTTATAATATATACGCCCACAAAAACAAAAATAACAGAAATAAGCATCGAAGATGTCAGATGTTCATTATCTGAAAGACCCCAGATTGTTGCTACTATCGGAATGAAATATGAAACAGTAGAAGCAAAAAGCGGGGAAGTATCCCTTATGAGCACATAAAAGAGAGCCTGGGCAGTAGCACTCCCAAGAATGGCAAGGATTGCGATAAAAATAAAATTTCTGACCCAGTTCTCTGTTTCTAATGCAGAAGAAAAATCTGAAAAAAGCAGATAACAAATTGCTACAGGGCTGATTACAAAAAACGCAAGAGATGTAACCTGAATTCCGTTCAGACCTTTGACTTTACTAACCTCATTTGAGCTGAATCCGGTAAGTATCGTAGCCAGAACAACAAAAAGCCCGTAAAGGTTAAAAGTGAATGATCCGGTATAAAGCAATCCGGCAGCTCCTATTAATCCCAGGATTACACCGGCTATCTGTATTTTGATCGCTATCCGTTTGTAGATTATAATGCCTATTATCAGTGTAAAAACAGGACTAAGTGAATTCAGCATGCCGGCAAGAGAACTGCTAATTTTGGTCTGGGCAACAGGAAACAAGAATGCAGGAATTACATTGCCAAGAAATCCAATAATTAAAACCGAAAGGATATTATCACGGTTAAGCTTAGCCAGATTCCGGATAGCTATCGGTAAAAGGACAAGAAAAGTGATTAATATCCTCAGTGAACCTACCTGAAAGGATGAAAATGATTCAAGCCCCTTTTTCATTAATATATAACTGGTTCCCCAAATTAATGACAGGGTGGTAAGGACTATCCAATGCCAGATTTTTCTTTTTTCCGCCATAATAAATTATCTTCCAAAAATAGCAGAAGAATTAGAGTCTGAGTTTATTTCGTCATAATATAATTGATTTGATTTATAAGGGGTATTTCGTTCTCCTTCTTCAGGTAATGTTCAAAATACATTTCAAAAAAAATGCGTTTTTGCGGTTAATAAACTTCTTATATTTGCTGCTTATAATCAGAAAAGATGATTCCGGCTATAGAGATACTACTGAAAGGAATAATTCTTGGGCTGGCAGTTTCAATGCCACCGGGACCGATCGGCATTGTACTGATTAACAGAACAATAAAGAGAGGTTTGCTCTCAGGATTCTTCTCCGGACTAGGTCTCGCATCTGCCGATACATTACTTGCAGTTCTGGCAGGTTTAGGATTTACAGTTGTAATAAGTTTTATTAAGGAAGCAAGGTTCATTATCACCATAATAGCAGGTTTAACTATTATCGGAGTTGGGTTGAAAGTATTTTTGTCCAATCCGGTAAAGGAATTCAGGAACAGGGAAAAGGCAAATAAGTCTCTATGGCGCGATTTTTACTCGGTATTTGTTCTTTCAATATATAATCCGTACACAATTTTTATCTTCGTGGCTTTCTTTTCCGGTGTACATATCAATGGAAATGTAAGACCGGAACTGGTGCCTTTTTTCCTTATTCCGGGGGTATTCCTCGGTGCGCTTGCCTGGTGGTTCTTCCTTAGCTATTTTGTAAGCCGGTTCAAAGAGAAGATCAGACTTCGGATCATTGTCAGAATAAACAAGATTGCCGGAATTGTAATACTTGTTATAGGAGTAATTGTACTGTTAAGTGTGTTTACCCCCCTGAAACTGTAGTTTATCTAATTTTCGGATACTCTGATGAAAATGGGTATTTTATAGTTGCTTTTTGCAGAAAATAGGTATATTTTTACGTTTAGTGAGAATTATTTTATAATAAATATCCCTGAAATGAAAAGATACATTTCCATTTTCTTTTCAGTATTATTTGTATTATCTGTAAATGCACAGATGATGCAGGAAGTGATTTCAAGCGCAGGCGGGTATAATGTTAACAGAGGTGTATCAATAAGCTGGACACTTGGTGAAACAATTATTCCGACATTCAAATCTCAGGATGGAACTTTGATTCTGACACATGGGGTTCAGCAGGAAATGATTATCACTGCTGTAGAAGAAACTATTGATGATCCTGTAAAAATAAAAGTATTTCCAAACCCGGCAGACGCGATTGTGAATATGCAGTTTGAAGCCCCGGTTGATGAAGAAATTATTTTTGATATTCTTGATTCTCAGGGGAAACTAGTGAAAACGGATTTGATTGACTCAGCTATGACCGAAAAGCAGATAAATGTGCAGGATTTTCCGGCCGGTATTTATTATCTCAGATTGACAAAAGGTAAACATGTAAACGTATATAAAATTGTAAAACTTTAAGAAGAAGCTTTTTACTTTCCGAAAGCAATTTTCCCATTCTTTTCATGGCTGCCCCTGACTGCAAACGTCAGGGGCTTTTTACTTTTTTTAACGCCGGACAATATTAATCGTTGAAAAATAGTAACTTAGCTCAAATAAAAGTGCCATGAGGTGCATCTATATACCAATTTTGATCTGTATATGATCACTTTTTATAAACATCTAAAAGAGTTATGGGCAAGTTTGATAAAACAGACAACTTTAATTGAAGAAAAGTATTAAAGATGGTGAAGCTTAATTATGAAAAATTAGCTGAGAATTTTAAACCTCATAACATCAAAATTATCTTGATTGGAGAAGCTCCTCCTCCAAGTGGGGGAAAATATTTTTATAAAATTCCTAAAAACTATTTTCCAATTGACAGTATAGAAGATGACATAAGTTTGCCTGCTACTATATTTAATCATTATTTTGGAAGACGACCTGAAAATAGCGAAGAATACAAAGAGTTTTTAATTTGTTTAATGGGGGATGGAATTTTTCTTATTGACATGATAGATGAGCCATTGAAAATAAGAGATAAAAAAGAAAAAGGTGGAATTAATCAAACGAATTTGAAGAAACTTTTTTCTGATGATAATCTATGCTTATTAAAAGACAGAATTGACAAATTAATAGATCAAGAAGCAAAATTAATTTTTCTAATAGCTCGTAACTATAAAATTTTTTGGATGAATAAATTAAAAGAAAAATTTACCGAAGCCACTTTTATTAAATGGAAAGATTTCAGACTAAATACCAATGAAATTAAAGATTGTAAAGTATTAAAACCTGCTCATACGCAGCATATAAGTAATGACTGACTTTATGGGTTGTCAATGGCAGTAATTCTGTTGTAGTTTCTGCCTCGGTTGATAGATAAGTGCTCCGAAAATCGCCACTACTCATATGCCTGGCATTAGGTTTAAGCTATCCTTATACACATCTTTTTATAATATTGGTTTATAGGTAGTCATTCACATAAGAATGCCGGAGGCATTTAATTCCAATAGCCACGGTAACATCCGTGGTCAAAGCATAAGTTGATCTATCAACCCCGGAGTGGGTTGAATAACGAGATAATTCCATGATCCTTTGAATTCAACACCGCCGGTGTTGGATAAGGTCACAATACGACTACCACAGACGAGACTGTGGCTATTGGAATTTGACGCCTTCAGCGTCATCTATACTAAAACTCCTCATTCAAAAAGAGAGATATGTATAGAGGATAGTAGGTTTAAGAGGGGTGGGATCGCCAACGCACAAAAGCATGAGTTTGGCGGCCAATCCTTTCGAGCATCACTTCACTGTCAAACACATGTTTTTTGACCTCCCTCACTTAATGTGATTGAAATACAGATTTATGACAAATTATGAATTATAAAAAAAAACCTCAAAAATAGTTGCTATTTTAAAAATATAATCTACATTTGTAGAGTATTGCAATTAATTGTAGAGTATTATGTACCTGACAAATGCTGAAGAACAAATTATGAAACTGCTCTGGAGACTGGATAGGGCTTTTATCCGTGATCTTCTCAACGAATTTTCTGATCCTAAACCAGCCTCGACAACTGTTCTTACATTATTAAAGAGGATGATTGACAAGGGATTTGTCAGTTATAAGCAATTCGGGAATTCGAGGGAATACTATCCATTAATTCAAAAAGCTGATTACTTTTCTGATCATATTAATGGATTAATTAAAGACTTCTTTAATAATTCTACTGCCCAGTTCGCATCATTTTTTACAAATGAGACAGACATGAGTCCGGAAGAATTAAAGGAACTTAGAGATATAGTGGATAAAAAAATTGCATCAAAAAAGATGAAAAAATGATAGCATATATCTTCAAGTCAAGTCTAAGTCTGATAATATTATTCGGACTTTACTGGTTTCTTTTAAGAAAGGAAAAATTCTTCATATTCAACAGATATTTTCTTATTTTATCTGTTATTCTTTCTCTGATCTTGCCATTTATAACAATTCCGGTAAAAATTCATATTCAGGCTCCGGGAAAAATTATCACAACATTTGTAAATAATATTCCGGAAAAAAATCCTGCACAAAATGGTATCAGCAAGGAAATACAAATCAATCAGTCATTTGAAGAAGTACAGCGATCGGGTATTGGCATTTCATCAATACTGATTATCCTTTATATTTCAGGTGTGATATTATTTCTTCTTCGCTTTCGAAAGAATATTTATGATATATTTCACCGGATAAAATTATCTGAAAAAATAAGTTTTGAAGGACACAGATTAATACTGACCAAAGATCAGACAAGTCCATATTGTTTTTTTAATAACATTTTCATCTACAAAGATGATTATCTGAATCTGAGAAGTGATGATCACTTGCTTAATCATGAACTGGTACATGTGAGACAATATCATTCAGTTGATATTGTATTCATAGAATTAATTAAGATCTTTTATTGGTTTAATCCTGTTTTTCTTTTATACGAAAGGGCTATAAGGATAAATCATGAATATATGGCTGACCATAATGTGATCCGAGAGGATTGTGATATAAAAAGCTATGCAGATAAGATATTGAGTTTTATTGTGGGGGAAAGTAATATTCCATTAACAAGCGGTTCAAATCATTCATTTACAAAAAAAAGGTTGTTAATGATGACGAAATCCAGATCAAAAAACATCATATATGGCTTCAGAATCACCGTAACCTTGTGTATGATATTAGTTTTCTTTTTCTTGTTAAGTTTTAAGCAATCAAATAAGGAGTTAGATTCCAGTGGATTAATTGGTTTACAATCACAAACAATTAAAGATATTGATGGCAATGTTTATTCCACCATAACTATTGGGACACAGGTTTGGATGGCAGAAAACTTAAAAACTACAAGATACAACGATGGGACTTCTATACCCCTCGTCAATGATGATAAGAAATGGCAAGAATATAATCCTGCTTTTTGTTGGTATAATAATGATGAAAAGACATACAAAGATAAATGTGGTGCACTGTATAATTGGTACGCAGTAAATACCAATAAATTATGCCCAATCGGATGGCACGTTCCAGACACTACTGACCTTTGGTATACCTTGTTTGATTATCTTGCAAAAAATGGTTATGGGTACAGCGGTAGTGGAATGAAGATAGCTAAATCATTAGCATCCCCATCTGGCTGGATTTCGGATACAATAGCTGGTAATCCAGGCTATGATCAAAAAAACAATAATAGTGCTGGTTTCAATGGTCTCCCAGGTGGTATTCGTAGTTATAACGGCAAATTTAGAGCTACTGGAGACTATGGTGCCTGGTGGAGTTCATCCGAGTATAACACTTATGTTGGTAAAGGCTGGCAAATCGCATATAATTACAACTGGGTAATCCCTCCGGCAGAAAGCAAACGAGATGGTTTTTCTATCCGATGCCTTATGGACGATTCTACGAAAACATCTGATGTTGCAATGATCATGCCTGAAATAGAAGATGTCAATTTCAGAAATTCTGATTTTACACCTGGTAAGGCTCTTATTGTAATTGATGGTGTGATAATAGACTACAAAGGAGAATTAAAGGTGAATCCCGACGAAATAAAATCGATTAAGGTCTTAAAGGATAAAGCGGCAACAACCAAATATGGAGAAAAAGGGAAAGACGGTGTAGTTGAAATAATATTATATGGAAATAAAACCGAATCTGAGGGTAAAAAGCTGTTTAATAACGCTGCTTCCGATACTTTAAAATACATTACATATTTAAATATTAACCACGTAGATAATAAAGGAGAACTTATTGATATTCCTGTTTCCAATTTACAATCGGTAAGTGTGTGGACTTATCACCATACTTATAAAAATGACAAAAAGGAATTTAGTACAATTGAGATCAAGACGAGAGATTATTTTAAAGTTAAAGGAAGAGTAGTTCAGAAGGACGGCAAGCCGTTATCCGGAGTATCAATCAATGTTTCTGAGGAACCGGTAAAGTCTATATCAGATAAGGAGGGTCGTTTTGTAATCGAGGATGTCAGGGAAGATGCTTTGCTTGTATTTACATGTTCGGGGTATAAATCGTATTATCTTAGTATGTTATTTGAGGTAGCGTTCAATATGGAATTGACTATCAAACTCGAGAAGGATTGAGATTCTCTGATTATTTCTCCATTAATAACCGATTTTGTACTTTTTACTGTCCAAAAGCAATTTTTCCATTCTTTTCATGGCTGCCCCTGTCCGCCAGCTGGCGGATCGGGGCTTTTTGCATTGTTAAAATAGGTTAAACAGGCGAGAAATTAGTTACGCCGATCTCATTTTAATTATCTTGCGGCTGAAATCAACATTAGGTAGCATGAAAAAATTAATAAATATTTTACTCGTCACCTTCTTTCTGGCGGGTTGCAGAAACAGTGAAGAAAAACTGATTAAACGGGCTGATAAAATTCATGCATCTATTCTGACAGTAGATACTCACTGTGATACTCCAATGGAGTTTTCAGATACTACCTTTGATATGGGAGTAAGGCACGATGAGGGATGCGTCGATTTTCCGAGAATGAATGAAGGAGGACTTCACGCTGAATTCTTCGCTGTATTCACAGGACAGGGCCCTAGAAACGACTCAAGCTACAATAAGGTCCACCAGAAGGCACTGGATATATTCAATGCAATACATAAAAATGTTGAGAAAAACTATGCAATGGCTGAAATTGCAACAACACCGGATGATGCGTACCGGTTAAAAAAGGCAGGAAAAATCGCTGCATTCATTGGTATGGAAAATGGTTATCCTGTTGGCAAAGATCTGACAAGTATAAAACAATATTATGATCTGGGTGCCAGGTATATGACGCTTGCTCATACAAAGAATAACGATATATGTGATTCGTCAACTGACCCGGGGGGCCCGGAGAATAATGGTCTTTCTCCTTTTGGATTGCGGATCGTCGAAGAGATGAACCGGCTCGGTATGATGGTAGATATTTCGCATGTTTCTGATAAATCTTTCTATGATGTCCTCAAGGTTACCCATGCACCTGTTATAGCATCTCATTCATCATGCAGGGCATTGTGTGGGAGTCCCAGAAATCTGACCGATAATATGCTTCTGGCACTCAAAGAAAATGGCGGTGTTATTCAGATCTGTATGCTTGGTAATTACCTTAAAACTCCGGAACCAAATCCGGAATTGGATTCAAAGCTAAAAGAACTCAAAGATAAATATGGTGATTTTAATGCTCTTCCCGATTCGACCAAAAAACTAGTTCGCAACGAATACAACGATATTCAAAAAAGATATGAAAAGCCTGCTACAGTAAAGGATGTTGTTGATCATATTGACCATGTTGTTCAGGTAATCGGAATTGACTATGTTGGTATCGGAACCGATTTTGACGGAGGGGGCGGAGTGGAGGGTTGCAGAACCGCCTCCGAGATTAAAAACATCACAATTGAACTCCTGCGTCGTGGATATTCAAAGTCAGATATAACAAAAATATGGGGAGGTAACATAATGAGAGTATTACGGAAAGTTGAGGATCTGGCTAAAAATCCGATACCCTAAAGGTATTCTGTTTCGGGACCTAAACCCCTCTGTCCCGCTGAAGCGGGACATCTCCCCCGGAGGGGGAGAAAATACTCATCCATTTACGGTTTTTCTCCCCCCTTGGGGGGAGTGCCCAGAGGGCGAGGGGGTTTGTAAGAGTTGAGAAAAAACTGGAGTTCAACTCTTTACTCTCGAAAACCTCAAAGTCTTCACTATCCAGTCGGGAAGCGGCTTATTCGGGTCCCTTTTCCGCAAATCAAGGTACCAGCCTAATTTTTTGAGTATTGGCACTTTATGAGTTTCAACAAATTCGATAAGTGTTCCGTCAGGATCTTCTATATACGAGAAGTAGCCGGCTGCTTCACCCATATCAAAGCTATTACCCTCATTACTCTTTTTGCTGTCGACGGTAAATGGAAATCCTTTGCTTTCACAAAAGTTTTTCAGTTCGTCCATACCATGCATATCATAACAGAGGTGAATAAATCCGGGGTCACCCCAGAACCGGCCTTCATATATCTTTTTACCAGGTTTCGTGGCACTGATAAGTTCGATCACACTTTGTCCAAAGACCTTGCTGAAAGGGCCGGTAAGTAATTTTGATCTTTTAAGAAGTACTCTGCGGAATTCTTTATTTCCGCCCGGCAGATTTGCCAGGTCAGGAAAAACACCGGTAATATTATAAATAACTTCGTCGTAACCAAGGATATCAGAATAAACGACTCTTGCTTTTTCAATATCAGATACTCCTATAAGTGCCCCGTAAGATCCCCCGGTAGCTTTTTTCTCATTGCTAAACCAGTCGGTTGCCTCCACTAGTTGAAAAATGTTCCCATAAGGATCTTTAATGAAAAAAGTCATTTTGCCTGACGGATCTTCAGTTGTCTCAACCGGAACAGGAATCCCATTCTTTTGATATAGTCTCAGAGTTTCCCTGATGTTCTTTGCCTTAATTTTGCAGGCAATTATACCAAGATCTCCGATCATGATTTCTTCCTTAATTTTAACAGGTTCCCGGCCTTTATACTGCCATATTTCAAATCCACCGCCACTTTGAAGATTCAGAGCCAATACTGCGTGTCTGCTTCTTGGTTGTCCTCCTGTATATGGCAGCATCAGATTAGCTACTGCCTCATCTTCAAAAATACGGCAATCCATACCAAACTGATTGATATACCATTTCCAGGCTTCTTCAACATTCATTACTCCAATCCCCATCTGTTGGATCCCATTGATTATGTATCCTTTCATATTGCTATTATTTAATAATTTGTTGTTAACGGACGTTTAGAATAAAAAGTGCCTAGAGTGCCTAAAGTGCCTAGAGTTATTATCAATATAGTATCATTTTTTTAACTTTAGGCACTCCAAACTCTAGTTCACTCCAAACTTTTCTTCTACATTGCCTTTATTTTATCTGCAATTCTGAAGAAAAGCCATGGACAATATCTTCTGATATGCAACATTATTAATTCGTTTTTACCAACCAGAATTTCCCGTTTGTTTCTTAACATTCCTTTTATAATTATTTCAGCTGCTTTTTCAGGCGAAATTCCATTAGCCAGTCCGTCGTCGAGCTTCCCATGCTCTTTACCTTCGGCATCCAACGCGTGAATTGAAATTGAGGTATTTACTCTGCCAGGAATTATAACCGAAGACTTTATATTAAATTTTTTATTTTCCAGGTAAAGTGTTTCGAAGAATCCATGCAGAGCTTGTTTCGATGCCGAGTAAGCTGAGCGAAGCGGAAATCCAAATCTGCCTGATATGCTGCTTGTTGCAAGAATATGTCCCGATTGCTGTCTGACCATAAAAGGCAGTATGGCTTTAGTAAGTGCGATTGTTCCAAAATAGTTGATCTCAAAAATTTTTCTGTCCAGCCACAGAGGGGTTTCATCAATTCTAGCCCTCTGGCTTATCCCGCCGACATTAAGTAAAAAATCAATTCTTCCAAGCGCATTGACTTGTTGCTCAACAATTTTATCTATACCTGAAGTGTCAGCAAGATCAAAAGGGATGCAATGAACCATCCTGGATTTATCTCCGCATTCTGCTTTTACCTTCTCCAGTCCGGGCAGATCATTCGATGAAGCCACAACTGTTGCTCCTCTTCTTACAAACTCACGAACGAGTGATTCTCCAATGCCGGAGGATGCCCCGGTGATCCAGGCTACTTTACCTATAAACATCTTATCTTTCTTCATTCCGTAATCCTGCAATCAGGTTAATTAGTTCATTATGGTTCCTCCTGAGAAGATCATATTCTTCGTCTTTTTGTTTTATAAGACTTCTCACTCGGAATCCTCCTATTATTCTTCGGAACTGGAGGTAATAATTCCAGGCAAAGAGGCCCGAAAGGGGCAAGGTTAGAAAAATGAGCAATCCCAGCCACCAGGAAGAGAATATGATAAGTGAAAGAATCAAGTATGCAGGTAAGAAAACAAAAGCAAGGGCCAGTGAAATCCCATATCGGATTGATGAGTGAAACTGCGGATCTTTTATCTTACGTATCTGGAGATTAGGAATTTCGAGGAAGGTTAAATTAAAAATATTTCCGTAAATAAACAACGGGAATGTAAGTACAATACCAATCATACCCGCAATCAGCCACCCTAATGGATGTTTTCTTTTTTCAAGTAACCTGTAGTCGGTATTAAAATATTTAGCTTTTTTCTTTATCTGAAGGCTCAGTGAACAAATTCTTTGGTAAACAGAAGGGTCAGATGTTTTCAGGAGGTTCATTTTATTTATAATAATCCTGTCTCTGAATAGTTTAGGGAACCTGATATCATCACTGAATCGGCCATTGATCATGCTTCTGAGTTCATCAATAGCCTCATAATCATCTTCCGATTCGATGTGCACCATATTGTTTTTCATCTCATCGGAAAGCCTTGATCTTAGTTCGTTTAGAGCTCTCTCGGGGCTAACTTTGTATAATTCAAAATACTCCGATACCTCAATCGGTTTCCCATATACAACCGTTAATACCTGCCTGAACCTGCTATAGTTTGAGAATTCAAGTCCTACCGGAATGATCTTTATCTTAAGATTAAAATCTGTCGCTTCATCTGATTGAAAAGCAACCCGGCAGATACCTTTTTTCAACTGCCGGAGTCTTCTGAATCCGACATGATCTCCTTCAGGAAGAATTACGAGACCATTTTTGTTTTTCAACACATCAATTGTCTTAAGAAATATTTCATCATTGCCTTTAAGGCTTCTGAATCCATCCCTTATTCTGTAAACAGGAAGTATTTTAAGAAAATAGAGGATCGCGGCGATTGTCTTTCTTTTAAAGATATCGGCTCTTGCAAGAAATATTGGTTGTCCCTTGTGTGTGAAAAGAACTGCAAGTGCATCCATCAGAGCATTCTGATGGTTTGGGGCAAAGATCACATGATGGTCGGGATTGATATTCTCGCGGCCAAGCACAATGACCCTTCTATAAAAGACATTATTATGCCAGAAACCTGCGACAGATTTTAAGAGCGCATATCTGGCAGAATACTTCTCAATATTTTCCTTCCCCATTTAATAAAAGAATAAGCACCAGAACCACTTCATTTAAACAGATGGCTTTAAGTTGTTGAGTGCAAGATAAAAAAAAGTGAAATGGTGTTGTTAAAGCAGAAATACTTTTACAACAATTTTTGAAATATTACGTCTTTATACCACCGTGTTAAGGTTAAGGTTTAGTATAAGGTTGAGAAATCTTAACCTTATCCTCAACCTTGGTCCTGAAAATCATCTTTGACCCTGTCAATCTGCCTCCTCTCTTTTTTAGTGGGACGACCAGTACCCTTATCTCTGTAAATAATTCCTACAGCCTGTCGGATATCCAGCTTGGACTTTTCATCTTCATTTGTCAAGTCTTCAATAAACTGTCCAACAAGCTTTGCTGATACACGGTTTTCAATCGGCTCAATGACTCTGTAAGAAAAAATTACAGGCGGTTTTTTTACAGTAATAATTTCGTTCTTTAAAACTGTTCTTGAGGGTTTTACCTGTATATCGTTAATGATTATTCTTCCTTTCCGGCATTCCTCGGAAGCTATACTTCTGGTTTTATAAATTCTTACCGACCAGAGGAATTTATCTATCCGTATAGGTTTATTATCAGCCATTTAATCAGGATTACTTTGAGGCGGCTTTTTCTGGTCCGATTCTTTTGCGGGAGTAGGTATCTTACCTGCTTTATTAAAAGTTGTCATTGTCAGTTCAAGTCCGGCAAAAGCGAATGATCTGATCATATCGATCACAATTGAGGTTCTCTCCTCCATGAACTTTTTTTCTTCCGGATTCCAGGCACCAAGAACAAAATCGATTTGTTTTCCTTTCCGGAAACTGCTACCGATACCTACTCTGATCCTTGCGTACTCATTAGTAGCGAGAGTGATGCTGATATGAGCAAGACCGTTATGGCCACCATCATTTCCTTTGGGCCTCATTCTTATACTTCCCAGGGGGAGTGCAATATCATCGACAATAACAAGCATGTTTTCTAAAGGAATGTTTTCCTTTTTGAGCCAGTATTTCACGGCATTGCCGCTGAGATTCATATATGTTGATGGTTTTAAAAGGATAAGATCACGTCCTTTGTATCTGATCTCACAAACAGCACCATAACGCCTGTCTGTAAAAGAAACATTGGATGCCATGGCCATGGTATCCAATACTGTAAATCCTATATTATGCCGGGTATCTTTATACCCTTCGCCGATATTTCCCAGGCCAACTATAAGATATTTCATCAAGCCTGAATGTTAGTATAAAAAAGGACAGGGACTACTCTGCCGCAGGAGTTTCCGGTGTTGCTGCTGCTTCTGCTGCTGCTTCTGCTTCTGCTGCAGCTGTCTCGGCCAAAACCTCTTCATCAGTTTTTTGTGCAACACGAGATGTGGCAATAGTGAGAACCATTGATTTTTTTGGGTCAAGTAATTCTATCTTGTCGTATGATAACTCACCAACCTTTACGCCCTGGTGAATTGCCAGATTAGTGATGTCAATCGGGAGAGTCTCAGGCAGATCATTAGCTAAACCTTTTACTTTCAGTCTTCTTTTTTTAATACTTAATTTTCCACCTGCTAAAACACCTACCGAATCGCCTGTAACTTTGATAGGAATATTGATAACAACCGGTTTGTTATCTAAAATTTCAACAAAATCTGCATGCAAGATATTATCTTTTACCGGATGAAACTGCATATCTTTCAGTACAGCGTTATATTCTTTGTCTTCAATGATGAGTTTTACCAGATGTGCTTCAGGTGTATAAACAAGGTTTTTAAAACTGTTCTCATGAGCATAGAAGTGCATATTCTTTTCTTTTCCATAGATAACACATGGTACGTTTCCTGTTTTTCTGATTTCCTTTGAACTTTTCTTCCCTAATTCTGTTCTGAAAGATCCTTTAATTTCTATTGTCTTCATTTGTCTAAAAGTTATTGTGCTACTAAGAGTTATCATCCCCGATAACTCCCCATTACACGTTTGAGATTAATAAAAAAATTGGCCTGCAAATATAGGACAAAGGAATCAGAATACAAAATTTGTGCTTATCGACTGATTTGATGTCACCGCCTGGATAGTTTTAGCAAAAATATCGGCGATTGAAAGCACTTTGATCTTTTTGGAACTGTTAATAAAAGGAACTGAATCGCTGACTACAAGTTCTTCGATAGCTGAATCGTTAATCCTTTCCACTGCGTTGCCTGAAAGAATAGGATGTGTAGCGAATGCCCTGATGCTTGTAGCTCCTCTCTCTTTCATCATATCTGCTGCCAGTACAAGCGTTCCTGCAGTATCTACCATATCATCAATTATAACCACATTTCGTCCTTCCACTTCACCTATAACCGACATTTCTTCTATAACATTTGGTTTTTTACGGAGTTTATAGCATAATACCATTTCTGACTGAAGGTGCCTGGAGTAAGCATTGGCTCTTTTGGAACCACCCATATCGGGAGCTGAAACGGTAAGGTTTTTAAGTTTAAGATTTTCGATGTATGGCGCAAATATCGCGGAACCGAAAAGGTGGTCAACAGGTACATTAAAGAAGCCCTGAATCTGATCTGCATGAAGGTCCATCGTTATGACCCTATCAACCCCGGCAGTACTGAGGAGATCAGCTGATAACTTTGAACCAATTGAAACCCTTGGCCTGTCTTTTCTGTCCTGCCTGGCAAAACCGTAGTAAGGAATAACAGCAATGACCTTGTAAGCGGACGCTCTTTTTGCCGCATCAATCATAAGAAGAAGTTCGAAAAGATTATCGGCAGGAGGATTTGTTGACTGGACTATAAAAACCAAACTGCCTCTGACAGATTCATCAAAACATGGTTGAAATTCTCCATCGCTGAAACTGGTAACTGAACTTTTCCCGAGTTCAATTCCAAGTTTGTCTGCAATCCTCTGCGCCAGATAATTTGAAGATCTGCAGGAAAAAAGTTTCATTGGTGCTGTTCCAAACATTTTCCTATTTTTTTAACAAATTAGTATAGAAATGGCATTCGAATACAAAATTATAAATTCCGGCCAATATCACATGACAGTTGAAAAATTGTTCATAGATTCTTCGATATAGTTCAGTATTTCATCTCTGCCATTGCCTTTAACCGTTGAGGAAATAAAGAAAACCGGCAATGACTCCCAGTTTTTCAGCATCTCCGAATTGTACTGATTTACTGAATTCTCCAGGTCAGTCATTGTAAGCTTGTCACTCTTCGTAAAGACTCTTGCAAAGGCTATCTGATTCAAACCCAGGAACTCCATGAATTCAAGATCGGAGCGTTGTGGTTTATGCCTGGCATCCAGAAGCACAAAAAGGGATACCAGGTTTTCTCTGTTAAGAATATACTCCCTGGTAGCTCTGACCCATTTCTCCCTGAGCTTCACGGGTACTTTGGCATAACCATATCCGGGAAGATCGACAAGGTACCAGCTGTCATTCACGAAAAAATGGTTTATTGTTCTGGTTTTTCCGGGTTGAACTGATGTTTTTGCTAGTTTCGACCAGCCTGTAAGCATATTAATCAATGACGACTTCCCAACATTCGATCTCCCAATAAATCCGAACTCAGGCTTTGTCGATGCCGGACACTCCTTTATTGTAGGGCTACTTTTTATAAAAGCAGCTGAACGAATAATCATATGATCCCTTAGTATAGATCGTTATAAGGTAAATCGATCTTTTTATAAACGATATAATTGTTCCCAAAATTGGTCAGGATCTCCGCTACAATACCAACATAGACCGGTTTGGGTGCCCCGGTTTTTTTAAGATCCAGATTACCAATTCCTTTTATTGTTTTTATTGTTTTGCAATGTGCAGTATCAAAAACACCATTAGAAAGATCACCGCGGTAATATCTGACATTTGGTGATTTATCTGACAATTCAAGTGAGACCCTATAGATACCTTTGACCTTGTAATCATCCAGTACACTGACAATCAATCCGGGATAGCCGCCAACCAGTTTTCCTTCCGGCGTGAACTCTTCCAGATATGTTGTGCGACACCCTTTTGAATAGCCAAGTTTGGCTTTCAGTTTGCCAGTCCTGTAATATTGCTTCTGAATACCGTCAATGGTATCCCTTTTATAGGGTGTTGAACGAAAGAGTTGTCCTTCCTGGTAATACCACTTTGATGAATCCTCCCTTAAACCCTTCTTATACCAGAAAGTCTGTCGTAATTCGCCGGTCTGATAGAAAAATTTCGTCAAACCCTCTTTTACCCCGTTTTTGAAGGTAACCTCTTTGAACAGAGTATTCCTGCTCATATATTGCTTAATACCTGTCCAACCTGTATCAGGAACTGTAATTGAGTCACTTATGGCTTGTGATCCTTTTTTAGCAGTTCCTTTTCCGGTGCAACCCGGGATTAACAAAATGGATAAGATTAGAATCAGGGAACCAGGAAATGTTTTCATAAGATTTATAATTTATATTTAACTTTTAACTTTTGCCCTGTTTGCCCCCCCTAGCTATCGGGACCCCCTAAAGGGGGGCTAATGCAGGATCAAAAACCTTCTTCTAATCCACTTTTGTCTTTTTACTTTTATCTTTTGTCTTTTTCATTGTCAGACAGGATTCTCAGAATTTATATAAATCTCAAGCAATCGTGCTTCATTTAAAGGTTTCAGAATAGCCTCTTTAATCATTGCGGGAAGAAGAACAGTCTCGCCTTTTGTGACTTTCTCGGAATTGTCATCCCAACAGATTAAGAATTCACCATCAATGCAAATGTACACAACAAATGAATCATTAAAATAGTATTCTTTATTTATTGCTTTGTTAAAAATGATAATATTAGTGTTAAAAAATTCACAGCTGACAAGATTTTCAGTTTTATTAAGCTCAGGTTTCCGCCTGATCTTATTTTTACCTGTCGCTGTAAAGTCGATAGCATCAAGAGCCAGATCTAAATGCAGCTCCCTCTTTTCCGTCCCTGAACTCTTTCTGTTCCAGTCAAATATCCTATATGTAATATCAGAGGTCTGTTGTATTTCAACCAGAACTATACCGGCACCGATTGCGTGAACCCTGCCGGCAGGTGTGAAGAAAGTATCTCCGGCATCAACGGTTTCTACATTCATCAGATCAGCAATATTGCCATCCCTGAGAGCCTCTTCGTAAATAGCTTTTGTAACACCATCTCTGAAGCCGGTATAAATCTTTGAGCCTTTTTTACTTTCAAGAATATACCACATCTCGGTTTTTCCATAGGCCTGATGTCTCTTTTTTGCCAGGTCATTATCAGGATGTACCTGGATCGAAAGATCTTCCTGAGCTTCAATAAATTTAATTAACAATGGAAACTCATTTCCAAACTTTTCAAATATCAAATCCCCTGTAATATCGCCCATATAAACTTCAATGAGTTCCTCTATATTATTTCCCGCCAGGAACCCATTACTGATTACCGATTGGTCACCAACAATAGCTGATATTTCCCAGCTTTCGCCAATATGAAGTGACCCTTTCGACTTTTTATTATACCGCGAAACAAGGGCATTGCCTCCCCATACTTTCTCTTTTAATAGAGTTTCAAACTTTAAAGGATATAATTCTGACATACATTAATTTATTATTAGTGACTTGAGTGCCAAGAGTTTTACCCCCCATCCCCCCTAAAGGGGGGCTAATCCTCTGTATTATAGTGTAATTTAACTAAATATCACAGTATTATCTCCCCCCTGGGGGAGATGTCCCGCTTTGGCGGGGCAGAGGGGTTCTTCTCCTCGAAACAGCTTACCTAAATGGGGCTACTATTTTAGGTCACTCCAAACTTTAGTTCACTTTAGGCACTTCTTCATTGCAAATTATTATTTTTGATAATTAATAGTGCAAAATTATATAAATATGTTGATAGTAGGGATAACAGGTGGAACAGGTTCAGGAAAAATTGCAGTTGTAAGAAAAGTCATGGAAGTATTTCCTGATGACGAGGCAATTGTAATATCCCGGGATTCCTATTGCAAGGATAACAGTGGTATAATCCTCGAAGAGAGATAAATAAACAGTAAATCATAAGACTATGCTTGATAATATCAGGGTGGAAGATGTTATGTTTCTCGATATTGAAACAGTACCGGAGTCATCATCCTTTGAACTTCTAAATCCGGTAATACAGAATCTCTGGGATAAAAAATCCAAACAGTTTAGGTCTCCCGAACAAACTTCCGGTGATGTTTATGAACGGGCAGGTATTTATTCCGAATTTGGGAAAATAATTTGTATTTCTGTCGGCCTTATCAGAGAAAAGAATCCCTTCAGTTTCAGACTTAAATCATTTTTTGGGAAAGAAGAGAAAAAACTGCTTTCCGAGTTTTCTGCAATGCTTTTGAAATTCTCCAGGACGAATAAAGAATCTCTTTTATGTGCTCACAACGGGAAAGAATTTGACTTCCCCTATATTGCAAGAAGGATGATCATAAATGGACTTATTGTACCGGAAATCCTTGATAATGCCGGAAAAAAGCCATGGGAAGTAAAACTGCTGGATACAATGGACCTGTGGAAATTCGGTGATTATAAGAATTATACCTCACTCGAACTGCTTACGTCAATACTTGGAATTCCAACACCCAAGGATGATATTGACGGCAGTATGGTTGCAGGTATATTCTATGTTGAAAACAATATTGAAAGAATTGTACGTTATTGCGAAAAAGATGTCCTGGCAATCGCCCGGGTTCTCTTACGGTTTATGAATCTGCCTGAAATAAATGAAGATAAAATAGAATCCGTTACATTTTGAAATGCGCCTCTCCCCAACCCATCCCCCAAGAGGGAGGGGCTAAGTCATTCTTTGACAAATCCATACACCCCTTCTCTCTTGGGAAAAGGGGCAGGGGATGAGGCAAAAAATATTAGCTGGCCCCCAATAACCTTTTTAGGTTCCATACAACCTCGTCAGGACTGTCAGCATGTATCCAGTGACCGGCATTTGGAACTTCTGTAAATTCTACTGCGGGAAAAACATTTTGAATATCTATGAAATCCCCTGGTGGAAGATAATCTGAATCACCACCTTTGAGAAAGATTACCGGGAATCCCGATATCTGTTGGTTAAAATCAGTCCGACGTTCAATTCCTTCCATTATTTTCTCAAGATTTTTTAGCAGGGCCGAGGCATTCAACTTCCAAGTAAAACTATTATTGGTGCTCCTTTGGAGATTTTTAAGAATAAACCCTCTGACCTTTTCAGATGGAATTTTTTCAAGTAAAATTGATTCTGCCTCTGCACGGGTCGAAATCTTCGCCAGATCAATTGAAAGCATTGCACTGAGGATTGTAAAATGTTGAGAATATGCTGAATGTCTGGTGTTTTCATTAGTGAAAGGAGAGATGTCCGCAATCAGCAGCCCGTTTAACATTTCGGGCCATTTCAGGGCAAAAGATATAGCTGTCTTTCCACCCATACTATGTCCAGCAAGGAAGAATTTCTTAAGCTTTAAATCACCCGCCAATTCAAACAGATCATCTCTCATCGAGTCATAGTCATGTATTTGGCTATGCGGAGACTGGCCATGATTTCTCTGATCGGGCAGATAAATAGTAAAACTGTCACTCAGCATTTTTGCAATTGTCACCCAGTTGTCAGATGATCCGTATAAACCATGAAGAATTATCAGCGATGGACCCGTACCATATTTCCTGTAGAATAGCTTCATCAGAGATGTTATCAGGTCAATTGCCGCTTGTACATCTGAATGGTATTTTCAAGTCCCAGATAGAGTGCATCTGAAATAAGTGCGTGCCCGATTGAAACCTCTTCAATCCATGGTATGTTCTGATGAAAATATCTCAGATTCTCAAGGTTCAGATCATGCCCGGCATTCAATCCTAATCCTGCATTACGAGCTATCTCAGCAGCTTTTATAAACGGTTCTACAGCTTCGATAGCGTGATGATTAAAGCCTGTGGCATATGGTTCAGTGTAAAGTTCAACTCTGTCGGTTCCGGTTAAAGCTGCATTTTCGATATTAACCGGGTTAGTATCAACAAAGAGTGAGGTACGGATACCTCCTTTCCTGAATTCTGAAACAACATCGGTAAGGAAGATCCTGTTTTTCAGTGTATCCCACCCGGCATTTGAAGTGATGGCATCATGAGGATCAGGCACAAGAGTCACCTGATCGGGTTTAACTGAAAGTACAAGAGTTATAAACTCTTCAGATGGATAACCTTCAATATTAAATTCAGTTGTGATAAGTGGTTTTATCTCGAGGACGTCATTATATCTGATATGCCTTTCATCGGGACGCGGGTGAACAGTTATGCCGTCGGCGCCGAAAAGCTGGCAATTAATTGCGGCAGTTAATAGGTTTGGAACATTTCCCCCACGTGCATTTCTCAGAGTTGCAATCTTATTGATATTAACGCTTAACTTTGTCATTATAATAAATGTAAGTTTTATCCGTACTTTAATTGTGGTGCAAAATTACAACAACTGGTTTTTTTTTTACTATTTTAGTTGAAAATAATAGATTATATGGTCGCTAAAGATTTAATATCAGAAGTTATACCTTCTCTCAAGACATCCGATTTGGGGCAGACTGCTTTGAACTGGATGGAGATATTCAGAATATCTCACCTGCCTATTGTAAATAATCAGGAATTTCTTGGACTTATTTCCGATGCTGATATATATGATATGAATCAACCTGAAGAACCGATTGGAAATCATGTTCTTACATTGTTAAAGCCGTATGTTGATGCTGAACAGCATATTTTTGAAGTTATCGGTCTTGCTTCTCGTTTGAAGCTATCAGTTGTTCCGGTTCTTGACAATAAAAACCATTTTAAGGGGGTGATAACAACCAGTGACCTCATCAGACATTTAGCTGGCATATCATCAATGGATCAGCCTGGTGGAATAATTGTTCTTGAACTTACTGAAAGGGATTATTCACTTTCTCAGATTGCCCAGATTGTTGAAGGTAATAACGTTAAAGTCCTCAGTATGTATATCACTTCACCTCCGGAATCAACCAAACTTGAAGTAACCCTGAAAGTAAACACGGGTGACCTTGCGTCGGTAATAAGAACATTTGAACGTTATAATTATGAGGTTAAAACCTGGGTTACAACGAATGACTCGATGGACCGCTTCTATTCCGAAAGATTTGACCTTCTGATGAGATACCTTAATATCTGAAAAAATGCTGGAAAGAGTAGCAATATATATCAAGGATAATAATTTGAAAACCAGGGATGGGGTAGACAGGTTAGTGAAGGAGTTTCGCCAGAGAGGAATTAAAATCCAGATCTTTCAGAAATCAGCGGATCAGTTAATTTTTCCCGGCTGGGAATTAATTGAACAATTCAACGACCTTTCATATTTATCCGGATCGCCGGATTTGGTTTTGAGTGTTGGTGGTGATGGCACCTTTTTGGAAACTGTACTTAAGGTTAAGGACCTTGGAATCCCGATTGCAGGAGTTAATACGGGCCGAATGGGATTTCTTGCAAATATTTCAGCTGATGAAATAGGCCGTTCAATTGATATGTTATGTCAGGGCGAATATGAAATCATAGAAAGATGTCTTCTGGAAATTTCTCAACCTTCAGGGATATTTGAGGGTAATTCTTCCACTGCCCTGAACGAGATCACTATTCAAAAAGCTGATCTTAGTATGATAACTATCAATGTATTCGTTGATGAAACCCACCTCAATACCTATTGGGCTGACGGATTGATTGTTTCTACGGCCACCGGATCAACAGCTTATAACCTCAGCGTTGGTGGTCCGATATTATCGCCGGAAGATGAGAGCATCATTATTTCTCCTATTGCCCCGCATAATCTGACCATAAGACCTATTATTCTCTCAGGAGATGGCAAGCTTAGAATGATAATAGAAGGGAGGAGTAATGAGTATCTGGCGACATGTGACTTTAGGTCTAAAAGATTGCCGTTCAGCGAAGAGATCCATATTATCAGAGCTCCTGTAAAAATCAAGACAGTAATGTTAAAGGGAAGAGATTTTTACAGCACCCTAAGAAATAAACTGATGTGGGGTGCTGACCGGAGAAATTGAAATAATTATTATATTTGTGGAAGTAACAAAATTGAAATTCTTATGAAACGGTCCGTTTTGACCATATTCCTGTTTTGTCTCATTGTTTCATTAACTAATGCTCAATCTCCTTTATGGAAATTGAAAAGATATGAGGCAGTTGTAGGTTTAGGGCCGTCTTTTTTCTTTGGAGATATCGGAGGATACTCAAAGACTAAAGACATACTTGGATTACGTGATATAAGTTTTTTGCAGACAAGGTTCGACCTCAACTGTAGTTTAAAATATAGGATTACCCAGGATCTTAACCTAAGACTAAGCCTTACTTCCGGTTTTCTTCATGCCACAGACGTTAGAGGGTCAAATGAAAACAGAGGGTTTGAAGCCTCAATTTTTATATTCGAACCTGCCCTTATCGGAGAGTATTACTTTATTAAAAACAAGGCTGAAGACAGCTATCTTTTTACAAAAGGCGAACATAAAGGTTTTTTCGGATTGTTTAAATCACTCGACTTTTATGCATTTACAGGAATAGGTGGGCTTAGCTATTCTATCAGGGGAAATCAGAAACTGGTAAATTATGGGTTAAAGACAGGAGGATTTACCGCTGTAATACCGGTAGGGTTAGGTACTACGCTTATCTATTCACCCAATTTTAATTTTGGAGTTGAATTAGGAGGAAGATATTCATTTTCTGATAACCTTGATGGCTATACTTCACAATATTCCAGTTCAAATGACGTTTATTATTTTTTCAATTTCACGATTACTTATAAGCTGAAGACCGGACCGAATGGATTGCCCTCTTTCAGATGATAATGAGCTGGATCATTCTTAATGAAAAAAATACATTGGGTACTATTGTTTTTGTTACTGTCGCTCTCCTTATCAGGTCAGAGAAATTCTGATTATGGGGTTTTTGCAGGTGTCTCATCTTACCTTGGTGATATAAATCCCAACAGATTGTTATATTCACCACTTCCGGCAGGAGGAATATTCTACAGATATAACTTTAATCCCCGGGAGGCCTTACGAACAAATTTATTCACAGGTGGTTTGCATGCGAACGACCTTGATTTTAATAATAGTTTTCAACAAGCTAGAGCAGCATCATTTTCTGGTACAGTAGGTGAGTGGGCTCTCCAGTTTGAATTCAATTTCTTTCCCTATTCAACTGAGGGTAAACGATGGAATTTTACACCCTATTTCGCAGCCGGTGCAGGAATTGCCTTTGTCAATACAACTTCTACTTCATTCATACCTGTCATTCCCTTCTCATTTGGTTTTAAAGTTAATATCTATAAAAATTTCGGATTGGAAGCCGAATATGGTTTTCGTAAAACTTTTTATGATAACTTTGACGGCTTAAAAGATTTAGTTGCCCCGTCTGATTTTTCATGGATCCATAACAATGACTGGTACACATTCACAGGAATAGCAGTCACTTGGAAAATCTATAATAAATTGGCCGGTTGTCCTGCTTATGGCGATGAGGATTCTAAAAGAAAACGGTAGGTTATGCAGTTAAGGAAACAAATAGATTGCAAAAAATTGCCTTCACACGTGGCAATTATTATGGATGGAAACGGGAGATGGGCACGGCAACGGGGCCTCGATAGAATATTTGGACACCAGCAGGGTGTCAACGCAGTAAGAGAAGTAATTGAGACTGCTGCAGAACTGGGGATCAGATTTCTTACACTTTATGCTTTTTCGACTGAAAATTGGGGAAGACCCGATGAAGAGGTAGCTGCATTAATGAGTATAATGATTCAATCGCTTAGTAATGAGACAGATACATTATTAAAGAATAATATCAGGCTTAAGGCTATAGGGGATATGGACAGGCTTGCAGACGATGTAAAGGAAAGGCTTTTTGAAACAATAAAACTGACCTCTGTCAGTACAGGTCTTAATCTGATCATTGCTTTGAGTTACAGTTCACGTTGGGAAATTACGGCGGCTGCAAGAAGAATTTCAATTGATGTGAAAAAAGGGACACTTAACCCCGATTCAATAACTGAAGAGGATTTCGAAAAATACCTCACAACCTATGAAATTCCTGACCCTGAACTGATGATCAGAACCAGTGGAGAGTTACGAATAAGTAATTTCCTGTTATGGCAGGTCGCTTATGCTGAATTATACTTTACCGAAGTACTTTGGCCTGATTTTGGTAAGGATGATTTTTATAATGCTATAATTGACTTCCAGAAGAGAGAAAGAAGATTTGGAAAAACGAGTGAACAAGTTTTGGAAAAATAATGAAATAATGGTGATTAAAATATTTAGAAGGACTTTTGTAGCAATGTTTCTGACTCTATTGAGCCTTTCAGTGAATGCTCAGGAGAAGCAGAAAGTAGTTGATTTCATGACTGTTGAAGATTACATTATTGGAGGAGTGACGGTGACCGGAGTCAGATTTCTCGATGCCAACGCACTTATTGGAATTTCCGGACTGAGAATAGGGCAGGAGGTTGCTATTCCGGGTGATGCTGTTACAACTGCTGTACAAAAATTATGGCAGCAGGGGTTGTTTTCGGATGTCAGAATCTCTATCGCAAAAACTATATCAGATACTGTTTATCTTGATATCAATTTACAAGAGAGGCCAAGGATATCATCAGTGAAGCTTAATGGATTGAAAACATCAGAGACAACGGATCTGAATAAAAAGATAAATCTTCCTATCGGATCACAGGTAACACCTTACTTGCTTAATACCGCTCAAAAAATAATTAAAGACCATTTTATTGAAAAGGGGTTCCTTAATACACAGGTCGATTTTGTGCAGAAAGAGGACCCCGACCAGCCAAATAATGTTATTCTGAATATCAATGTAAACAAAAAAGCAAAGGTTAAGATTGCAGATATTACTTTTGTTGGGAATGAGTTTTTTGAAACCTCAAAGCTCAGACGGAAATTAAAAAGTACCAAGGTTAAGAATCTTAATTTTTTCAGGGCTTCAAAATTCATCAGCGAAAAATTTATTGAGGATAAGGAGAAGCTGACTACTTTTTATAATGATAACGGATTCAAGGATTTTACTATTCTCTGGGATTCTCTTTCTACAGTGTCGGAAAAACGCGTAGCATTAAAAATAGGTATAGATGAAGGGAAGCAGTACTTTTTAAGAAATGTGAATTGGGTGGGTAACAGTGTTTACAGGAAGGAAGATCTCAGTAAAGTATTTAATGTCGCCAAAGGCTCGGTCTATAACCAGTCGCTTATCAACGACAGGTTGAATGGTGGTTCAGGAGCCCAGGATGCTGTAAATAATTTGTATCAGGATCATGGTTACCTGTTTTCACGGCTGACACCTGTTGAAGCAAAAATCGATCATGACTCTATCGATCTTGAAATCAGAATTTATGAAGGTGACCAGGCATACCTTAATAATGTGCTCATTTCAGGTAATACAAGAACAAACGAACATGTTGCTCGCCGGGAATTATACACCTTACCAGGAGATCTTTTCAGTAAGGATAATATAATGAGATCAATCCGACAATTAGGTGTTTTAGGTCATTTTGATCCGGAAAAGATAAATCCAACTCCGCTTCCCGACATAACAAACGGAACAGTTGATCTTCTGTATAAACTCGAAGAGAAAGCAAATGACCAGTTCGAGATCTCCGGTGGATGGGGTGCCGGTATGCTTGTTGGTACAATAGGTGTACGATTCAACAATGTTGCCATACGAAACTTTTTAAAACCGAGTGAGTGGCATCCTTATCCTTCAGGCGATGGTCAGTCAATCAGTATAAGGGCTCAATCAAATGGTCTTATTTATCAATCATATAATGTTTCATTTGTAGAACCATGGCTTGGCGGTAAGAACCACAACACTCTTTCAGTCTCCCTGTTCACATCGATTATGACAAATGGAAAGAAGAAAGGGGAAGACGGACGACAGTCTATGGTAATCGATGGGGCAACAGTTGGTTTGGGTAAACAGCTCACATGGCCCGATAACTACTTCTCACTTTATGGTGAGTTAAATTTTGAGAAGTATAATCTGAATAATTATACTGTTTACAGTTTCCTTTTTGATAATGGGACTTCCAACCTCTTTAGTCTTACGACAAAACTGATCAGGTTCTCAACCAGTCCTAACCTAATTTACCCCAGAAGCGGGTCATCATTTACCCTTTCACTTCAGGCAACACCTCCCTGGTCTCTTATTAGCGGCAAGAATATGATAAATGTGACAGATCAGGTAAAATACAATTGGATTGAATTCCATAAATGGACATTTAAAGCCGATTATTACTATCCGATTACAAAAGATAATAAAATGGTTCTTAATGCCCGTTTCGCATTCGGATACCTCGGACACTATAATAATAATATCGGACCCTCTCCATTTGAGAATTTCTATTTAGGTGGCAGCGGAATGACTGGTTACAGCTTCTACGGACGCGAGATAATTTCAATGAGGGGATATATCGATGGTTCACTTACTCCAAACGATCCTGTTAAAGGCACACCAGCTGGTAATGTCTATTCAAAAATCACTTTTGAACTAAGATATCCCATAAGTCTTAATCAACAAGCAACAATTTACGGTCTTGCATTTCTTGAATCAGGAAGAGCCTGGTATGAGCTTAAAGAATATAATCCTTTCAAAATGAACCGTTCGGCAGGTATTGGCCTCAGGGCTAATCTTCCGATGTTCGGATTACTCGGTGTTGACTGGGGCTATGGTTTTGACCCTGTTCCCAATCCTTCAGCTTATCCGAACGCTAATAAATCACAATTCCAATTTGTTATAGGTCAACAATTTTAATTATTTAAATGTTAAATTTAATATTATGAAGAAAACAGGTGTTTTACTAGGATTATTTATTCTGACTTCGGCTATAGCCGTAGCTCAGAAATATGCCTTTGTTGATTCCGAATATATAAAGAAAAATATTCCTGCTTTCACCACTGCCCAGGAGCAACTTGACAAACTTTCCAAACAATGGGAAAAAGAGGTTGCTGACGGATATGCTATCGTTGAACAGATGTATAAGTCATACCAGAATGAATCAGTTCTTCTTTCTCAGGATATGAAGACCAAAAGAGAAGAGGCAATTATTGCAAAGGAAAAAGAGATGAAAGAAATTCAGAATAAATATTTTGGTGTGGAAGGCGACCTTTTCAAGAAAAGAGAAGAATTGGTTAAACCTATCCAGGATGAGATTTTAAAAGCTATAAAAGAGATTGCTGTTGATGGAAGTTATGCTGTCATTTTTGATACAGCGGCAGGTGGTAACATACTGTTTGCCAATCCGAAGTTTGATATCAGCGATCAGGTTCTTGAAAAATTAGGTTATAAGAATTAATTAATTACTTTTGCACTAATTGTTTCATAAAATTATTTAAAATGAGAAGATTTATAAGTATAACAACGTTGACGATTATCCTGGCATTGGTGGGACGCAGTGCAACGGCTCAGAGTTTTAAGTTTGGACATATTAACAGTGATGAACTCATTCAGGCGATGCCGGAATATGACTCAGCCACAGTTAAACTCGAGAAATTCAGGAAAGAACTTGTTAATGCACTTGAATTAATGCAAGTTGAATTGAATACTAAGAACGAGGCATATCAAAAGGAAAGTAAAAACCTTAGTGATATCGTTAAACAGACAAAAGAACAGGAACTGATGGATATGCAAAAAAGAATTCAGGACTTTCAGGCCAATGCCCAGCAACAATTACAGAATAAGCAGACTGAAGTTTTCCAACCTATATATGCAAAAGTTGACAAAGCAATTAAAGATATTGGTAAAGAGAATGGATTCCTATATGTTTTTGATGTAGCAAAAGGCTCACTTCTCTATTTTGATGAGACAAAAAGTACAAATATTATGCCTCTTGCAAAAGCAAAACTTGGATTGAAATAATTTACATATCTTAATTCAGTGACCATCCTTAGACGGGATGGTCATTTTTTTAATATAACAGTAAAGTGAAAGAACAACCAATCGGAATTTTTGACTCAGGTGTAGGAGGACTCACTGTAGCACATGCTATTAAGCAGATTCTGCCCGGCGAAAGCCTTATCTATTTCGGAGATACGGCTCACCTGCCATATGGGGATAAATCGGCAGAATCGATAAGGTATTACTCTCAACGGATTACAGAATTCCTTCTGGAACATAATTCCAAAGTTGTTCTTATCGCATGCAACTCAGCGTCCGCTTCTGCTTTCGATTCACTTAAGAAAGAATTTGAAGGGAAAATTATACTTATCGATGTCATCGATCCGGTTGTGGACTATCTGAGTACAAGGAACTTCAATAAAATCGGGGTCATCGGCACTAAGAGGACAATAAGTTCCGGAACTTACGAAAAGAAAATAAAGGAAAAATCACCATCAACCACTGTTATTTCAATGGCAACACCATTGCTGGTTCCGATGATTGAGGAGGGTTTTATTTTCGACGATATCAGTAATGCAATCATACGTACTTATCTGTCAAATGAATCGCTTGCCGGGATACAGGCTTTAATACTTGGTTGTACACATTATCCTATCATTAAAAATCAGATAAGCAAAATATTTAATTTTAATGTTGAAGTAGTCGATTCCGCAAGAATTGTTTCTATGATCCTGAGAGATACATTGGATAAAAACCACCTTTTAAATGATTCAGGAATTGTAAAGGACCAGTTTTTTATATCAGACTATACAACCTACTTTGAAAAGATAGCAAGGATGTTTTTTGAGGGAGAAATAAACCTTAAGAAAGCCGATATCTGGAGCTAGGTCTTTCTCCTCAATCATCCTTTGTATAATCTACCTCACCCCAACCTCTCTCCCAGAGAAAAGGGGTTTAATGTATTGATTATTATTTTCTTACTCCCCGTCTCCCCTGGGAGAAGGGGTCGGGGGAAGAGGTAAAAATCAGGAAAATAGGTGCAGTAGGACTAAAAATATGATCAATATCATATTCAAAAATCTTTTTTTTATACGGTTTTCAATGGTTTAAAAGTTAATTTTGTGCATTATAAGCAGTTAGTTATCTCATTTTTCAACATAACTGAAAATAAACTAGAAGGTATCATGGGTAAAAAATCAAAAGTTATCGAAAGAGAAGAAGTAGTTATCCGTTTCTCAGGCGATTCAGGTGATGGGATGCAACTGACAGGTACACTATTCTCAGACACTGCCGCTTTATTCGGTAACGATTTATCGACTTTCCCTGACTATCCTGCTGAGATACGTGCCCCTCAGGGAACTGTAGGAGGTGTTTCAGGATTTCAGGTTCATTTAGGTCATTCGGAAATAAATACACCCGGAGATTTTTCCGATGTTCTGGTGGCGATGAATCCGGCTGCCATCAAAGCCAATGCCAAATGGATCAAACCAGGTGGAACAATTATTTATGATGAAGGTAATTTTACCGAAAAAAATATTGAGAAAGCCGGTTATGTTAAAGATCCTATCAGGGAAGAAAAACTTGAAAGTTACAATATTATTGCTGCTCCTATATCTTCGATGGTAAAAGAGGCCCTTAAAGACTTTGGACTTGATCCAAAATCTGTATTGAGAACTAAAAACATGTTTGCACTGGGAATGGTTTATTGGCTTTTCGACCGCAAACTGAAATACACTGAAGAATACTTTGAAAAGAAGTTTAGGAATAAACCAGGCATAGCCGAGGCAAATAAAGTTGCATTACGCGCAGGTTATTATTATGCTGAAACTATTGAAGCATTAACCCGTACCTATAAGATTCTTCCTGCCCAGATTGCAGGAGGCACTTATCGCAATATTAACGGAAATACTGCAACTGCATGGGGTTTTTTAGCAGCTGCCGAAAAAGCCGGACTGGAACTGTTTATCGGTTCATACCCGATTACCCCGGCAACAGGAATACTTGAAGAACTGGCAGCCCGGAAAGACTTGGGGGTTAAAAGTTTCCAGGCTGAGGATGAGATAGCAGGAATATGCACTTCTCTTGGTGCAAGTTTTGCAGGCAACCTGGCTGTTACATCAACTTCTGGTCCGGGACTCGCGCTTAAGTCAGAAGCTATCGGGTTGGCAGTGATGGCTGAACTTCCGATTGTTATTGTAAATGTTCAGAGGGGCGGCCCCTCAACCGGACTTCCGACAAAAACTGAACAAGCTGATCTTATGCAGGCCCTATATGGCCGCAACGGGGAATGTCCGGTCATCGTAATAGCTTCAAGTACGCCTTCCGACTGTTTCCATTTTGCTTTTGAAGCTGCAAGAATTGCGTTAGAGCACATGACACCGGTTTTACTTCTTTCTGATAGTTATCTTGCCAACGGTACTGAACCCTGGAGAATTCCGGAAATAAAAGATTTACCAAAAATCAATCCGCCATTTGCAAATAGAAATGAGATCCCTTTTTTACCATATAAGCGTGATGACGAAAAATTAGCCAGATGTTGGGCGGTTCCAGGGATACCTGGACTAGAACATAGGATTGGTGGTCTGGAGAAAACAGTAAAAGGGACTGTGTCTTATGTGCCTGAAAACCACGAATATATGGTTAAGATCAGAGCGGAAAAGGTTACCAGAGTTGTAAATGAAATTCCCGACCTGATAGTTTATGGAGCCAAATCAGGTGATCTGCTCGTGGTTGGCTGGGGAGGATCATTTGGATACCTGATTACTGCCGTACGTGAATTACAAACCGAAGGTCATAATGTAAGCCTGGTTAACTTCAATTATATAAATCCTCTGCCGAAAAATGTAAAAGATATTTTCAGCAGTTTTAAAAAGATAGTTGTCTGCGAATTAAACCTGGGACAGTTTGCCGACTATCTGCGCACTAAACACCAGGAGTTCACTTATGAACAGCTTAATAAAGTTCAGGGTATCCCGTTTACGGTAAACGATATTAAAGAAAAATGCATCAAAATGCTGGAGGATAAATAAAATGGCTGATACAGTGGTTCATAAGTATACTCCAAAAGATTTTAAGAGTGATCAGGAAGTAAGGTGGTGCCCGGGTTGCGGTAACCATGCAGTTTTGAGTTCAGTTCAAAAAGCCCTCGCTGAGTTGGAGATTCCTAAAGAGAAGTTCGCATTTATTTCCGGAATAGGTTGTTCCTCAAGGTTTCCATATTACATGGATACTTACGGTTTTCATAGTATTCACGGACGTGCAACAGCAATTGCTTCAGGCGTAAAAACTGCCAATCCTGAATTGTCCGTATGGCTGATTACCGGTGATGGCGACGCACTTGCAATCGGAGGAAATCACTTTATTCATGCTGTACGACGGAATATTGATATTAATATCATATTATTTAATAATGAGATATATGGACTCACAAAGGGTCAGTATTCTCCCACTTCCACAAAAGGTCTTGTAACAAAAACTTCCCCTTTTGGTACCGTTGAAGAACCCTTTTCAGTAGGGGAACTTGTAATTGGTGCAAAAGGTAAATTCTTCGCCCGTACTATTGACACCAATGTAAATTTGTCGACTCAGATTTATATTGAGGCTGCAAAACACAATGGAACATCGGTTATTGAAGTACTTCAGAACTGTGTCATTTTCAACGATGGAATCCACGACACTATTGCCCAGAAAGATGTAAGGGATGACAGAACTCTGATCCTTAAGCATGGTCAACCGATGATTTTCGGAAAGAATAATGACAGGGGTCTGATACTTGAGGGTTGCAGGAAACTTAAGGATGTAGACCTCGGAAAAAACGGAATCACGGAAAAGCAAATTCTTGTTCATGATGCTTTTGAACCTAACCCTGGAATCCAGTATATGCTTGCTAATATGAAATACCCTGAATATCCTGTAGCTCTGGGAGTTATAAGATCTGTTACCGGTCCTACCTATGACAGAGCTGTGCAGGAACAGATTGAAGGGATCAAAAAAACTGCAAAAATCAAATGCATGGATGACCTGCTGAATAGCGGTTCGACCTGGAGTGTTGGGTAGGCTAATCTGATCCAACAGAGAATCTGGCAATGGATGAATCGATACATAATACTCCCGAATATAACCGGTTACTTCATGATCAGCAGGAACGGTTAAAGGAGCTGGCATGTATCAACGGGACAACTTCTATTCTGAAAGAGGCAAGACCAATAGAGGAATCCCTTCAGCAAATCGTGCTTCTTTTGCCTGCAGCATGGCAATACCCTGAGTATACTGTGGCTCGTATAAGATTCATGGGGAAAGAGTTTGAATCTGCAGATTTTCACGAAACAACCTGGAAGATGATTCAGGAGTTTATTACTATCGATGGAGATAAGGGATCGATTGAGATTTTTTATACAACTGAATTCAATGCAGAAAATGAGGGTCCCTTTCTGAAAGAAGAAAGAGACCTTATTCAGAATATCGGAAGCCTCTTAACAGGTTATATTAACAGCTATAAAGCCCGGGATATCATACGGTTGACCCAGATCCCCCAAAAAGATGATAAGGATTTAAAAGATATATCCAGCAGGAAGCTTCTTCAGAAATTTCTCGATCGTCACAATGCTGAAAGGGATGTCTTTCACGATCTGATGCCTTTTACGGTTAAAGAGATACTTCTGGTTGCTAACCTTTATGACGCCTATTCCATCGAAGGTGAAGGTCGGTTCTCGGACCATATGCTGGGCGAATATTATCAATTGAGCCTTACTTCAATTCCCAGGGTTACAGGAGTCTCCGGTGAAGATGAAGCTTTTTCCAGGCTGAAGGCGCGACACTACGATATGATCATTATTATGATCGGTGTGGACAAAGAGAGCCCGATGATCCTCTGCAAAAAAATAAAAGAAAGATATCCCTACATTCCGACTTTTCTTCTTCTTAATAACCCGGGTGATGTGCCTTTTGTAAAAAGGCAAAAATCCCTTGGAATACCCTTTGACAACTACTTTGTATGGACGGGTGAATCGAAGGTTTTTTTTGCAATGGTCAAGCTCCTCGAAGATAAGGTAAATGTTGACAATGATACGAAAAAGGGACTTACAAGAGTCATCCTGATTGTTGAGGATTCGGCAGAGTACTATTCAAGTTATCTTCCGATGCTCTACACCCTTGTGCTGGAACAGACGAAAAACCTGATTGAAGATGTCTCAACTGATGAATTGTATAAAGTATTGAAACTAAGGGCAAGACCTAAAATTCTGCTTGCCTCAAGTTACGAAGATTCTGTTATAATATATAATAAATACAAAGACAGTCTGTTATGTGTCATCTCTGACATGCGGTTTCCTAAAAACGGTGTTCTGTACGACACTGCAGGTTTCGACCTCATTAAGCATATCAAAGAAGACCTGCCTAATCTTCCTTCAGTACTTCAATCATCAGATCCGGAAAACGCAAAGTATGCACATATACTCAAATCCAATTTTATAAATAAAAACTCCGAAAGTCTCCTTCAGGACCTTAAGTCCTTTATAAATTATTATCTGGGGTTTGGTCACTTTGTTTACAGAGACACTAAAGGTCGTCAGATAGCTGTTGCAAAATCGATGAAGGAGTTCGAAGCATACCTTCAGACTGTACCTGAAGATTCTCTTGTTTATCATGGCATGAAAAACCATTTTTCCCTGTGGCTCATGGCCAGGGGAGAAGTGGAAATTGCTAAAATGATAGATCCGATAAGGGTATCTGACTTCAATAGTCTAAAAGAACTCCGTGAATTCCTTATCGACATTGTCCGCAAGCGACGCAGGGAGATGAATAAGGGGAAAGTGGTTAATTTTGATGAATCTGCAGTAATTGATGAGACAAACGTTGTGAGCCTTTCAGGCGGATCACTTGGAGGGAAGGGCCGTGGTCTGGCATTTGTAAATACCCTTATTTATAGTTTTGAACTTGGACGTCTTATACCTGGCATCAATATAAAGACCCCTGTTACAGCTATAATAGGCACAGATGAATTTGATATGTTCATGGAGCGCAACCACCTGTGGGATAAGGTTAAAGAGGAGAAGGATTTTAATGAGCTTCAAAAATTATTCCTCGAAGGCACGCTGAGCTATACCCTTGAAAAAGAATTAAGGATTTTTATCAAACTTATAAACAAACCACTTGCCGTAAGATCCTCAAGCTTGTTTGAAGACTCAATGAGCCAGCCATTTTCTGGCATTTTTGGAACGTATCTTCTTCCTAATAATCATTTTGATCCCGAAATAAGACTAAAGCAGTTATCCGAAGCTATCAAATTGGTGTTTTCATCTATATATTCAAGAAATGCCCGCACCTATTTCGAAGCGATCAATTACAAAGTTGAGCAGGAGAAGATGGCTATAGTGATTCAGGAAGTTGTAGGGAACAGGTTTGAAAATGCATTTTATCCGCATATCAGCGGAACTGCACAATCATTCAATTTTTATCCGGTTGCTCATATGAAACCACAGGATGGCTTTGCCGTGATGGCAGTCGGCCTTGGACATTATGTTGTTGAGGGTGAGAGAGCGTTCAGATTCTCACCGGCCTATCCATCGCTCGATATAATCTCTCATAAGGACCTTTATAAAAACTCACAGGTCATTTTCTATGCCGTTGATATGGCAAAAAAAGAGCTGAATCTGCTCGAAGGGGAAAATGCCGGACTTGTGACTCTTGATATCAATCATGCTGAAAAGCATGGTACACTAAAGCACTCAGCTTCAGTATTAGACGCCGATAATGATACTATAATTCCGGGACTGGATGTTCCTGGTCCAAGGGTAATAAACTTTGCAGATATATTAAAATACAATTATGTTCCCTTAGCATCCACTCTCAGGGTTGTATTGGATGTTGTCACAGAAGCGTTTGGTACACCGGTCGAGATAGAGTTTGCCGTAGACCTGACAAAAGATAAGTCCGGAAAAGCCTCCTTTTACCTGCTTCAGATAAAACCTCTTGTAGGAAGTGGTGCTGGTTATTCGATTGATCCGGAAAGTATTAATAATGACAACACCATACTTATTACTAAAAAAAGTATGGGTAATGGAGTAATTGATGATATTACAGATATCATCTATGTGGTGCCTGATACTTTCAATAACATGCTTACTAATGAAATGGCCTCAGAAATTGACAGGATGAATGAAAAGATGCTCTTGGAAAACAGAAGATATGTTCTTATGGGTCCTGGAAGATGGGGGACAAGAGACAGGTTTCTTGGCATACCTGTTGTCTGGCCCCAGATATCGAATGCTAAAGTAATTGTAGAAGTCGGTTTACCTGATTTCAATGTTGATGCATCACTTGGCTCACATTTTTTTCATAATGTCACCTCAATGAATGTCGGTTATTTTTCAATTAGCCATGGGTCGAATGATGGGACCATTGTATGGGAAAAGCTTAAAAAACAAAAAGTTATAGAAAAAGGGAAATTCTTCCATCATATAAGGTTTGAAAACCCGCTTCTCATACGCATGGATGGGAAAAAAGGCATGGCTGTAATCTCTATGAATAAATAATAAATGAATCTATGACCATTATTGAAGGAATACATGATCTTCAAAAATACGATTTTACCGATACCTCCTTCGATCTTTTAATGCAGAAACGAATACATCGTGTTCTTGTAATATGCAGTAATTATGATAACTACATGTTGGAAGAGGACGGTAGGATTGATGAACAGATTTTTAATGAATACGCTTCTCTTAACTTGCGATACCCGCCGACATTTGTTCAGACTGATAATGCAGAAGATGCTTTCAGAATTCTTCAGGATGGAAATATTGATCTGGTAATATCAATGTTGAGTCTTAAGGGTACCGACGTATTCGCCCTTGCCAAAAGAATTAAGACAAAGTATGAAAATATCCCTATTGTTGTGCTCACATATTTTTCAAGAGAGGTATCTCTGCGGCTTGAAGGGGAGGATCTGAGTGCAATTGATTATGTATTCTGCTGGCTGGGTGATGCATCTCTTATTCTGGCTATTATCAAATTAATTGAGGACAAAATGAATGCTGATTATGACATTGAACATATAGGTGTTCAGGCAATCATTCTGGTCGAAAACTCTATCCGGTATATCTCTTCCTACCTTCCGAATATTTACAAAATTGTGCTTTTGCAGTCTCTTGATTTTCAACGTGAAGCTCTGAATGAGCATCAGAGAATGCTTAAAATGAGGGGCCGGCCAAAAATTCTTTTGGCTAATAATTTTAACGATGCTCTCGACCTATACAAAAAGTATAAATACAATGTTCTGGGTGTAATTTCAGATATTAGTTATAAGAGAGATAATATCACTGATGAAAGTGCAGGAATCGAGTTATGTAAGGTGGTTATGGCGGACGATGACCAGGTTCCGTTCCTGATTCAATCTTCAAGTACTGTGCATAAGAAGATTGCCGAGGAACTGGGAGCCGGATTCATAAATAAATATTCCAAATCATTGTCTCTGGAATTAAGGAATTTTATTATCCAGAATCTTGCTTTCGGACCATTTGTATTCAGGAACCCTGTAACACTGGAACCAATTGCAATAGCTACTGATCTCCAGAGCCTTCAACAGAAATTACTGACCATCCCCGACAATACTCTCGAGTACCACGCTACCCGTAACCACTTTTCCAAATGGCTGAATGCAAGAGCGCTTTTCCCTGTTGCACAGATGTTCAAATACATCCGGAAAGAGGATTTTGAAACAATGGATGAAATGCGGCGCTTCCTTTATGTGGCTATCTCAAGCTTCAGGTTGGGAAAAGGAAGGGGTGTGATCGCAAAGTTTGATAAAGCCAGTTTTGATGAATACCAGATCTTTTCACGTATCGGCGAAGGTTCGATCGGAGGAAAAGCGCGGGGCCTGGCTTTTATAAACATGATAATTAAAAACAATAAACTGTTTAATAAGTTTCCTGATGTACTGATTACTATTCCACGAACTGTTGTCTTAAGTACCGATATCTTTGATGAGTTCATGGATGAGAATAATCTATATTCCATTGCACTGTCTGACCTCTCGGATGATGAGATTCTAAACAGGTTTATTAATGCTGAACTGCCGGGACATGTATACCAGGATTTTTATGCATTCCTCTCAGTCTCAAGAAATTATCCTATCGCGGTCCGTTCTTCAAGTAAACTGGAAGATTCTCACTACCAGCCATTTGCAGGTATCTATTCAACTTACATGATCCCAAGGCTTCCTGATAATAAACTGATGGTTAAGATGTTATCTGATGCCATCAAAGAGGTTTATGCCTCTGTTTATTACAAGGCCAGCAAGGCATACATGACTGCTACTGCTAATGTAATTGATGAGGAGAAGATGGGGATCATCCTCCAGGAGGTTTGTGGAAACAGACACGGAGAGATATATTATCCTACTTTATCCGGTGTTGCAAGATCGATAAATTATTATCCTATCGGTTCTGAAAAAGCCGAAGACGGCATTGTGAACATTGCATTTGGTCTTGGAAAACTGATTGTGGAGGGTGGATTATCTCTCAGGTTTTCCCCGAAATACCCCAAAAAAATTCTTCAGCTCTCATCTCCTGAGGCGGCTTTAAGGGATTCTCAGAAAGAGTTTTGTGCCCTGGATCTGAATATCAATAGCTTTGTTCCTTCAACAGACGATGGTGTCAATATTCTTAAGATTGATATTAAGGATCTTGAGAATGAGGCCGCCCTCAAGTATGTCGCCTCGACATATGACAGGAATAATAATGTCCTTCGCGATGGAGTTATTCACTCGGGAAAGCGGGTAATAACCTTTTCAAATATACTGCAGTATAAAACATTTCCTCTTGCAGAAATATTAAGTACCCTTCTTGAAATAGGCCAGCAGGAGATGAATAACCCTATTGAAATTGAGTTTGCTGCCAATCTTGAAACGCCCGCCGGTACCCCGAAAATTTTCAATTTTCTGCAGATAAGGCCAATAGTTCATACGGAAGAGGCACATAACATAAACCTTGATCATATCAGGACAGAGGAAACAATAATCTATTCCGAATCAGCGTTGGGCAATGGACTTTTTAAAGGCATCTATGATCTTGTTTATGTTAAACCTGAATCTTTTAATGCGGCAAATAACAAAAATGTCGCAGTTGAAATTGAAAAGTTAAATACCTTGTTTGTAAAACAAGGGAAAGGATATGTTCTTATTGGTCCGGGAAGATGGGGGTCAAATGACCCCTGGCTCGGGATTCCTGTTAAGTGGCCGCAAATTTCGGCAGCCAGGATCATTATTGAATCAGGTTTAAAAAACTACAGGATAGATCCCAGCCAGGGAACACATTTTTTCCAAAACCTCACCTCATTCAGAGTTGGATATTTTACCATTAATCCCTATATCAATGAAGGTTATTATGATGTTGATTTTCTTAATAGAATTGATGCAATTTATGAAGATGGTCTCATCAGGCATGTCAGGTTTGATAATCCCCTCGAAATAATGATAGACGGGAAAAAACACAGAGGAGTAATTTTAAAGCCATTGTGAAATCTTGGAGTAACTTAGCGCCTTTGCGCCTTTGTGGCAAAAAAAATGCCGATATGGTGCTAAGACGCTAAGTGTTAAAAAGAGAATTTAAATATACATATTAATAATATGGAAACAGCAAAAACAAAATACCTTGGAGATCTGCGAACTGAAATAGTCCATCTCAGATCGGGAAGTGTTATAACAACCGATGCCCCTGTTGATAATAAAGGGAAAGGAGAAAACTTCTCCCCGACAGATATGGTTGCCTCTGCGCTTGGGAGTTGTATATTTACCATTATGGGTATAGCGGCAAGAGAGCATTCATTCTCAATTGATGGAAGTACTTGCACGATCACAAAAATTATGACCGATAGTCCACGAAAGATTGGTGAAATCCGGATAGAATTCGATTTTACAGGGAAGGAATATTCAGAAAAGCAGAAAAAAATCCTCGATTATTGTGTAAAAACCTGTCCGGTTGCACTGTCATTAAATGAGTCGATATTTCAGAATGTTACACTGTTATTCAAATAAAGGCATAACGGCGCAACGGTCCGACAGTATGACGGTATGACAACATAACAGTTCAGAAATGGATTTGCGGTATGCGGTATGCAGAGAAGCAATTACCAGCTACGAGCTATGATCTATAAGCTATAACCGTGTTATATTCAGAATGTTGCACTCTCAGTTACAGTATCTCGGTTTATCTTTTTTATCAGACCCTGTAAAATTGACCCGGGACCAACCTCAACAAATGATTTTGCGCCATCGGAGATCATATTAAGTATAGTTTGGGTCCATTGTACTGGTGAGGTAAGTTGTGATACAAGGTTTGATTTTATAACATTAGGTTCAATAGATGGCTTTGCGTTAAAATTCTGATAAACAGAACATATCGGCTTTCTGAAAGTAGTGTTTTTTATTGCTTCCTCAAGCTCCAGGTGTGCTGGTTCCATAAATGGTGAATGGAAAGCGCCACCTACAGCCAGTTTAAGCGCTCTTTTAGCTCCTTTTTCTTTGAGCATTTCTATAGCCTTATCAATGCCCTCGTTTGAACCTGAGATTACTACCTGTCCGGGGCTGTTATAATTAGCCGGGACCACAATCTCTTCTATAGATTCACAAACCTCCTCAACAATCTTATCATCCAAACCGAGAATTGCCGCCATAGTTGAAGGAGTCTTTTCACAGGCTTTCTGCATTGCCATTGCCCTTTTTGATACGAGAAGAAGACCGTCTTCGAAACTTAGGGTTTTATTTGCGACAAGTGCTGAAAACTCACCAAGTGAATGACCGGCAACCATGTCGGGCTTAAACGAATTATTGAGCACAGCTGCCAGAATCGTGGAATGCAGAAATATAGCAGGCTGGGTAACCCTTGTTTGTTTCAGATCCTCATCAGTCCCAGCAAACATCAAATCGGTTATCGGGAATTCAAGTAATGAATTTGCATGTTCGAACAACTCTTTTGCCAGTGTCGATTTCTCATATAGATCTTTGCCCATTCCTATAAACTGTGCTCCCTGTCCGGGAAATACATATGCTTTCATAATCACTTTTTAAAGTTAAAGTGTGATCTTAAGCGGGTGCAAAAGTAGAAAAAAAAGTTTAATGAAGTTTTGTTCCGATAAGATGCATGAATTCTTCGCGAGTCTGAAGATTATCAAGAAAGATACCGGTAAATGCAGAGGTTGTGGTTACAGAATTTTGTTTCTGCACCCCTCTTATCTGCATGCACAAGTGTTGCGCCTCAATTACTACAGCAACTCCGGAAGGATTTAGACAGTCCTGTATGCAATCTCTTATTTGTGTGGTAAGTCTTTCCTGGACCTGGAGCCTTCTGCTGAAAGCTTCAACGACACGTGCTATTTTACTGAGGCCGGTAATATAAGCGTCAGGGATATAAGCAACATGTGCTTTACCGAAAAAAGGGAGCATATGATGTTCGCACATTGAATAAAGATCAATATCTTTTACCAGAACCATCTGTTTGTAGTCCTCTTTAAATTTTGCCGAGTTTATGATATTACATGGATTCTGCTGATATCCATTTGTCAGATAATAAAGTGCTTTGGCAACCCTTACCGGAGTTCCTTTAAGTCCTTCACGGTCAGGATCTTCTCCAATGAGTTTTAAAACTTTAAAGTAAATCGACGACAACTCATCAAGATTCTCCCCATCCCAGGTTTCTATTTTATTATACCCATCCTGTAAAACACCGATACCATTGTTGATAGATTCTATCTTTTTAGCCATAATATTCTATTGAATTATTTTCAGTTTCTTCAATTTTAACGCAGTAGAGACTAGCCCTTTCCTTCTCAATAAAAGGCTTAAGTTCATCCCAGATGGCCACAGCAAGGTTTTCAGTTGTAGCAATTCTTCCTTTCATGAACTCAACCTCAAGATTTATGTTTTTATGATCAATCTTATTAATAACATTGTCAAGAATTATCTGTTTCAGGATGTTGATATTCATCACGAAACCATGTTCCTCTGATGGTTCCCCTTTGACAGTCACCCATAAGATATAATTATGCCCGTGCCAGTTTGGATTAGAGCATTTTCCGAATATGTTCCGGTTAACCTCATCGGACCACTCCTGTCTGAACATCCTGTGGGCTGCACAGAATCTCTCCCGGCGTGTCAGGTATATCATACTTCCGTATTTTTATAATACAATATTAACCAATAAATTTGATCTTTATAATTCACAAAAGCAATATATTTACTTCTCTTTTAATTTAAGCGGACACATATTTAACTATGTCATTTAAAATATTATACGTTACAGCGACCTGTTCTGAAGCTGATGCTCTGAAAAGAATAGGGGGCATGATTTCTGTTCCTGGAGGTTACAGGTTAGGTAACTTTGATATAAGTCTGCTGGTTTCCGGGGTAGGATCTATCTCAACTGCATGGGCTCTGAAACAATGGATCTCGCTGAATGAAAAACCTGATCTTGCAATTAATGCCGGGATTGCAGGAAGTTATAGGGATGAGATAATTATCGGAGATGTTGTAATGCCTCTCTCTGACTGTTTTGCAGATGCAGGAATTGAAGATGGTGACAATTTTTTCACACTGGCCGAAGCTGGTCTGATCAGTGCCAATGAATTCCCATTCAGGGAGGGTTTTATATATACAGATACTATATATAGTACTAAAATAAAGAGCATTTTAAAACCCGTGAGAGCTATAACGGTCAACACTGCAACTGGATCAGAAATTTCCAGAGAAAGGTTACTTAAAAAATTTAATCCTGACATTGAGACAATGGAAGGAGCAACTTTTTTCTATATTTGCGCCAGGGAAAATATTCCTTTTCTGGCTCTCAGGGCAATCTCAAACAAGGTTGAACCACGCAATAAAAGTATATGGGACATTGCGCTTGCCCTTAATAATCTGTCAGAAAAGCTTAATGAGGTAATTTTAACACTTAAGTAAAGAGATGAAATTAACATTGGGTTTCTCACCATGTCCGAACGATACATTTATTTTTGATGCTATGGTACATGGTAGAATTGATACAGAAGGGCTGGAATTTGATTATTTTCTTACTGATGTTGAAGAGCTGAACAGAAAGGCGTTGGCTTCAGAAGTTGATATTACAAAAATTAGCTATCATGCTTATGCTTATGTGGCACAGAATTATCTGATTCTTGACGCAGGTAGCGCACTTGGTCACAGAAATGGACCGTTACTGATAAGCAAGCGATTAATTGATACTTCTGATCTTGCCAATGCAAGGATTGCAATACCCGGCAAGTACACCACTGCCAACCTTCTTTTTAGTATAGCCTGGCCCGATGTTGTTAACAAGACTGAATATCTTTTTTCAAAAATCGAAGATGCGCTTTTAAAAGATGAAGTAGATGCTGGACTTATAATCCATGAAACAAGATTTACCTATTATAGAAAAGGGCTTCATAAATTAGCAGATATGGGTGAGTTTTGGGAGAATCTTACAGAGCTGCCAATACCTCTCGGAGCCATAGTAATAAGCAGGACTATTCCTGATGATATTGCTCAAAAAGTCAATCGTATAGTGCGGAGAAGCCTCGAATATGCTTACAAAGATTCATTTGCCTCTTATGATTTTGTTTCAGGTAACGCAAAAGAGATGGAAAGCACGGTTATGAATAACCATATCAAGCTTTTCGTAAATGAGTATACCCTCGACCTGGGTAACAAAGGAAGAGAGGCAATTATTGAACTGTTCAGGGTTGCCGGAGAGAAAGGGATTATACCTTCTCTGCCAGAAAGGATTTTTCTAACTTCATTGTAATTACTCTCTGGTATAAAAATGCTAAATTTGAACATAGATTATTGTTCATTGTTTTAATATTGAAAGTATCAATTTAAAATATTTAAGTCATGGCATTTGAACTACCAAAACTTCCGTACAAGCTGAACGCACTTGTGCCATACATAAGTGAAGAGACGCTTGATTTCCACTATGGTAAACATCATCAGGCTTATGTTAATAATCTGAATGGACTAATACCAGGTACAGAGTTTGAAAAAGCCGATCTGGAAACAATTATTAAGAAAGCCGAAGGCGGTATCTTTAATAATGCTGCACAGGTTTGGAATCATACATTCTATTTTGAATCATTTTCCCACGACAGCAGAAAAATCCCTAAAGGGGTTCTTGCTGACACAATAAATGGTTCTTTCGGTTCCTTTGATTCATTTAAGGAGCAATTTAATAAAGCTGCCGCCACCCTTTTCGGAGCCGGTTGGGCATGGCTGGTGAAAAAAGAAGACGGAACACTGCAAATTGTGCAGGAATCAAACGCAGGTAACCCTCTGCGCAGAGGACTGAAACCTCTGATAACTTGCGATGTATGGGAACATGCATATTATATTGATTATAGGAATAAGCGTCCCGACTATATAAAGTCATTCTGGGAGATCCTTGACTGGGATATTGTTTCGACCAGGTTCTAATGGTTTTTAAATAGTTATTAAAAGAGAATCCTAAAGCGATTCGTTCCCGTAAATTTACTTTGAGATTAAAAAATATAAGTCATGAATCTAAAAGAACTGATAACTAAAACCCGGTCATATCGTCGTTTCGATGAAGCATACCATATTGATGGCAAAATTCTCGAATCCTTTATCGATCTTGCGCGGCTGTCAGCGTCAGGAGCAAACAAACAACCTCTTAAATATCTGATTTATAACACTGCTGAAGATTGTGGAAGGATTTTTCCATATTTAGCCTGGGCAGGATACTTAACTGAATGGCCGGGACCGGATAAAGGAGAAAGGCCATCGGGGTATATCATAATTCTTGGCGATAAATCAATATCAGAGGTATTTGGTATCGATCACGGAATTGCTGCACAGAGTATTATGCTTGGCGCCACCGAAGCAGGCCTTGGAGGGTGCATTATAGCAACTATTAAAAGAGATGAACTATGCAATGAACTTTCAATCCCTGATAAGTTTGATATACTGTTAGTTCTGGCAATTGGGAAACCAGTTGAACATGTTATTATTGATGATCTCAAAGATGCTGATGTGAAATACTGGAGAGATAAAAACAAAAATCACCATGTTCCGAAAAGGAGTTTAGATGATCTGATAATTAAGTTATAATTTGATTAATCCAGATGAAACGCATTTTACTCTTTGCTATTTCATTTTTCTTCATAATTCATTCCTGTTTCTGTCAGGAAAAAGCAAACTCAGGAATCAGAATTCTTTTTCATGGAATGGTAATGGACTCCAAAACACTTTCTCCAATCCCAAATTCCCAGATTTTAATCAACCGTGAATTTTCTTCAATCAGTAGTGCTAATGGAAATTTTGCATTTTATGTAAACATGAATGATACGGTCCTCTTCAGACATCTTGGCTATAAGTCAACTTTATTGCTTGTAAATGATACTCTGACCGGACAGGAGTTTGTTGCAGGAATATATTTAAGTATCGATACATTGGCGATTGGAGAGGTTGTTATTGTTCCCAGGCTCAGGAACCTTAAATCTGAAATATTGAATGCCAGGAGTATGAGTTCTGCGCCAATGGAAAATGCGAAGTACAACGTGGCATTATCTGCGTACCAGGGACGAACCACTATGGGAAAACTGGGAGATCCGGCTTCCAATTACGAATCATTACATCAAAAACAAAAAATTGATGCTTTCGAGAGAGGAGGCATTCCGTCCGACAAAATGGTTGGCATAAGTCCATTATTATTACTGCCGGCTGCTTATCTTCTTCTACATGGTTCACCTGAAAAACCTGCTCCGTTAGAACGGGACCTATCTGATCAGGAGCTTGATCAGATTCAGAAAAAATACCTTGAAACTCTGAACCAGCGGAAATAAGAATGGTAGAATGGGAGACTGGGAGAAGGGGAGAACGACGAACTCTAAACACTGAACAGAAGTAATCCGGAACGCGCCGCGGGCACCTGTTGATAAAATCCCTAAATGTCTATCCCTTGTAAAATATCGCTTTGATTATATGGCTTGCCATCTTTGGATTTTCTTTAAGGCGGCGTGTTGAATAGCCAAACCATTGTTTTCCGAAAGGCACATAAACTCTCATAGTATGTCCCTCATTTACAATACTTTCACGAAGCTTTGGAGTCACTCCGTAAAGCATCTGGAATTCGTACATATTCTCCGGGACATTATATTTTTTAATCAGATTATATGCACCTTCAACAAGATGTTTATCGTGGGTAGCTATACCTGCATGGATTTTATTCCTGAACATGAATTCGAGGTCTTCAAGGTAATGTTGATTGATCTCCTCATATTTTTTAAATGCGATAGATTCAGGTTCAACATAAATTCCTTTACAGAGCCTGTAACTTAACGGTATTTTGAGGTTGTTAAGGTCCAGCATTCGTTCCAGATCTTTCAATGTTCTTTTTAAGTAGGCCTGTACAACAAGTCCTATGTTTGCCGGAAACTCAGACTTTAGTTTACGGAATAATGCAATCTCATCATCAGTACAGGAAGAATCTTCCATATCTATTCTGATGAACCCGTTGTATGTGGCAGCTTTTATTACTATCTCACGGATGTGTTTATAACAGATCTCCTTGTCGATCAGTAAACCGAAGCTGGTAGGTTTTAGGGAGAAATTTCCATCAACATTGTTTTTATAAGAAGTATCTATAAGATTAAGATACTCATTTTTGTTTGATTCAGCTTCATCCGGCGTTTTTATGAACTCCCCAAGAACATCAAGAGTTACTTTTATATTTTTACTATTCAGATCTTTAGATACACGCATTGCATCGTCAATGGTTTCTCCTGATATATAGGATCTTGAAAATATCCAAATAAATTTCTTCGGGAAATATGGCAATATTGCCGCAATAAATTTGTTGAACATAATTTGAATTTATATCTTATAAAAATAAAATTTCTTCTTATCTTTTTAAAATGCTAATAAAACAGATCTCAAATCATTTTTTAATGACCTTTGTCATCCGGGAAGGATGAAAAACGCATGAATTAATTTATTTCGAAGAAACTTTTTCAGATTATGCAACCTTTTATTTTATTGCTTTGTCTTAAAAATGTCCTCACTTTATGATGAGCGACCGGCAAATAATAGAGTTGTGTGCTAAGCATGACAGAAAAGCACAACAGGTACTGTACGATAAGTATTCACGTTTTTTGCTTGGAGTTTGCCTGAGGTATGCAAATGATAAAGCAGAGGCAGAGGATATTTTACAGGATAGTTTTTTAAAGATATTTTTTAACATCAGGGATTTTTCGGGAACAGGTTCTTTCGTAGGTTGGTTAAGAAAAGTTGCAGTTAACACTGCCATAACCCATTATCATAAAAACCTCAAATACAGATATCATGTTGAAATTGAGGAGTATATATCGGTTGAGACAGGGGTAGCGAGCTTTGAGGAAGATTTTTATACTTCTGAAGAACTGTACAAAGTGCTGAACGAGCTGCCGACGGGTTACAGAATGGTTTTTAACCTTTATGCAGTTGAAGGGTATAAACATAAAGAAATAGCTGAGATACTGGGAATAGATACAAGTACTTCCAAATCGCAGTATAGCAGGGCTAAAGTTGTAATAAGAGATAAACTCGAAAAACTAAGAAAATTGAAAAGTAATTATTCAGAGAATAACTGAAACAAAAGAATAGAGTAATAAAAGTGAAGTGAAAGCGAAAAAACAAAATATTACAATAAGGGAGTTATTCAGGCAGAAGTTAGAAAACGCTGAGATTATTCCGGAAGCATCGGTTAAAAAAAGACTTATGCGCCGGGTTGATCAAGAGGAATTTCTTCGTTTTAATCCTTCCAGGTTTAACATATACTATCTCGGAGGAATGCTTTTAGCCGGGATTACAACTGCTTTAATTCTTTTTTTCGGTTCAGGAAATCAAGATCATTCAAAACCAATAAGCTTTTCAGGTAACCTTAGCAAAATAGACAGTACCAGGTATTTGAAAGTTGAAGTTGAACAACCTTTCAGAAAAGAATCGAACAAATCAAATATAAGTTACAACGAATCATTAAAAACCAGAGTTAGTTCCGTTCCATCTGATTTCTCAAAGATTGAGGAAGCAAAAACTGCAGAATCACAGAAAAATAATGGTCCAATTCAAACTGGAATCAGTCACTCATTTTCTAAAAATGGTTTATTTTCAGAAGCATCAGCTGATAAGAAAAAACTTCAGGGAGGATATAAACCAGATGAGGTTTTAATTGGGGCCTCTGCCTTGGAGGGTTGTGCTCCCCTGAAATTACGGTTTCTTAATAAATCTATTTCTTGTGATTCGTGCAGGTGGACCTTTGGTGACGGGGGTTATTCAAACGAAAAGGATCCTTATTGGATATTTGATGTTGACGGGGAGTATAAAGTTGTCTTACAGGTGTTTAATTATGATGGAACTCAAATATCATCATCTGTTGAAGTTAAAGTTCATCCCCGGCCGCAGGCCCATTTTGAAATAACTCCCGAAAAAGCTGTTCTGCCTAAAGATGAGATCCGTTTTTTAAATTATTCAAATAATGCTGTAAATTTTAAGTGGGATTTTGGAGATGGAGCTACTTCTGAACTTTTTGAACCAAGGCATCTGTATACAAAATTCAGTAATTATAATGTCCGTCTCATTGTATTTTCAGAGTGGGGCTGTTCAGATTCGCTGACTGTTATGAACGCATTTTCGGGTTCAGAGTATTTCATTGATTTTCCAAATGCTTTCATACCTAATACACAAGGTCCGACAGGCGGCTATTATTCATCAAAGAGTGATGAAGCAGCACAGGTATTTCATCCCGTTCATTCAGGAGTTTCCGATTTTCAGTTAAAGATTTTCAGCAAACTGGGGATCCTGATTTTCGAAAGCAGTGATATAAATTTAGGTTGGGATGGTTATATAAAGGGTCAGTTAAGCGAACCTGGTGTTTATATCTGGAAAGTCCGGGGTAAATTCAGAAATGGAGAGCCTTTTATAAAAATGGGAGATGTGACTCTTCTTAAAAACTGAGATCAAACAGCTGATTACTGGCTTAAATCTTCAATTTGACATTCATCAACTAATATTATTTATTAGTCTAAATCCTTTACCTTTTATTAAAATAATTGACGGCAGACGAATCTTTTAGATAGAATATTCGTTAAATCGTAATAGATTTTAATTTCATTTGACTATTTTCGTCAATATAAACCTAACGGGATCGATCTTGGTGAAGCGGATTATATATTTACTCATACTGTCATTCATCATTTTTAAAGATAGTTTTGGTCAGGATCCTACATTCTCCCAATTTTATGCTAATGCCCTGTATCTTTCGCCATCTTTTGCAGGTGCAACTTCTGAATACAGACTATCAATGAATTACAGAGATCAATGGCCTTCTGTTCCCGGAGTGTTTAATACCTACAGCATTTCGTTCGATAAAGCCATGCCAAACTTCAACTCAGGTATAGGGATACTTGCAACTTATGATGTTGCGGGATCCGGAAATCTGAGTACAACAAATATCGGACTGCTCTATTCATACGATTTTAATATAAATAAGGAGTGGCATATAAGGCCTGGAGTTAACTTCAAATTCTATTACCTCGGGCTGGATATTGGTAAACTTGTCTTTAACAGTCAGATAACAGGCAGCGGGACATCACCTTCGGTAAACCCTCCTCCTTTTGATAATGTCGCTGATGTGGATTTTGCAACTTCAGCTCTTGTTTATAATCAAAGAACATGGGCTGGATTTACACTGGATCATCTGCTTACTCCTAAAACATCCTTTTATGGCAATGATGCAACTGTTCCAGTTAAGTTTAATTTTTATGGAGGTTCCCAGATTTTAAAAAAAACCCGGTTACGGCAAAAAATTCAGGAAGTCCTTTCAGTAGCTATAAACTTTCAGAAACAGGGTAAATTCTACCAGTCAGATCTAGGTCTGTATTATTATAAAGATCCCCTGATATTCGGATTATGGTACAGGGGAATCCCGTTTGCAACATCTCAGGCCGGAGATGCTATTATAGGTCTGGTGGGAATAAAAACCAGCCAGCTTCATATAGGATACAGCTACGACTTCACAATTTCCAATCTGATAGGTTCTACCGGCGGCGCTCATGAGATCTCATTTGTTTATGAATTCAATAACCTGTCGATTGGCCAGTTGCGAAAACGTATCAGAGCAATCCCTTGTCCCGAATTCTAACTTTGGGCCATAACGGTACAACACCGTAACGCCTCATATCACACAAAACAGCTTAAAATTATCCATTTGAGTTAGCCTCATTTATTAAATTGTTTATATTTGCGCCTGATTAATGTTTAACAAATATTCAATTTGCGATGAAGAAACTATCAGTAGTTCTGTATGTTGTTTTATTTTTGTCTGTGGCAGGCCTTTATTTTCTACATTTTTCAGGAAATAAAAAAACTAAAAAAAGTGAAACATCGGGGAGTATTGCCGGTACCCCGGCTCAGGGAATTGCTTATATAAATATCGATTCGGTTATTTTTAAATTTGACATGTTCTTCGACAGAAGAAATGATTTAATGTCAAAACAAAAAAGCGCTGAAGCAGAGCTTAATTCAAAAGGAAGTCTATATCAAAAAGATGCAAAAGATTATCAGGATAAGGTAAATAAAGGACTTATAACCAGGGCTACTGCAGCGCAGATTGAACAATCACTTGTTCAACAACAGCAGGAACTTGTAACCCTTCGTGATAAACTTCAATCAAACCTTGTGGAGGAAGAGCAGGTTATGAATCGTCAGATAATGGATTACATTACAAAATTCCTTGAGGAAAACAGATCAGATTACAACTATCAGTATATTCTTGGAAAGAGTTTTGGGAGCGTTGTTCTCTATGGTGATAATTCATTGGATATAACCCAAAAGGTACTTACTGCGATTAACCAAAAGTATAAGGCAGAGAAAAAATAATGACCAATGGGTTTTGCGTCAACCTACCTTGAAGAAAGGGCTCTGTTCCCTGAAAAAATCAAAGAGGCGCCTGATAAGGAGACCGGTATAATAGTTGTTGTGCCTGCCTATAATGAACCAGGGATAAATAAATTGCTTGATTCTCTCGCAAAATGTACGGCACCTGAATGCAGGGTCGAAGTTATTATTGTTATAAATGCTCCTGCAGATGCAACCGGGGAGAGCTTAGAAAACAATAGAATAACTTTAAACAATATTGAAAGCTGGAAGAAAGAAAACATCAACTGTTTCTACCGGCTTTTTGCATTTATGATCAGACAATCATCAATTAGCGGATGGGGTGTTGGACTTGCAAGAAAGACAGGAATGGATGAAGCAATTCGTCGTTTCAACAGCATTAATAAACCCGACGGAGTTGTCCTTAATCTAGATGCAGACTGTACTGTGGAGGAAAATTATTTTCTTAAATTATCCGAAGAGTTATTTAAAAAAAATGACCGGACTGCCTGTTCAATCTATTTTGAACATCCGCTTTACGGGAGTAGTTATCCGGAAAGTATTTATAGATATATTGCTTTTTATGAGCTTCACCTGCGTTACTATTTTCATGGACTTGCCTATTCAGGATTTCCGTATGTTTTTCATACACTAGGTTCAGCCATTGCTGTAAAAGCGCTATCCTATATTAAGGCCGGAGGTATGAACAGACGGCAGGCAGGTGAGGACTTTTACTTTATTCAGAAACTGGTTCCTGCAGGAGGTTATTTCAATTTGAACTCAACTACAGTTTACCCTTCACCAAGAGCTTCATCCAGAGTTCCATTCGGAACGGGTGCTTCAATAGGAAAGCTTAATGGTGATAAAAGTTCGATACTTCTTACCTATAATATACTGGCTTTTAAGGAATTACGTACATTTTTTGAACTGACAGACATTTTTTATGAATGCTTCAATGAAAAATTGCATAAGTATTACAGTATGATTCCTCCTGGTCTTAAATTATTTTTAGATGAGAAAGAGTGGATTGATAAAATGGTGGAGATAAAAAATAATACCTCGGGGATACTATCATTTAAAAAGCGGTTTTTTGGTTGGTTTAACATGTTCAGAATAGTGAAATATCTGAACTATGTACATATAGAGTTTTTCGAAAAGAAACCTGTAAATATTTCTGCTTCAGAATTACTTGAAACTTTAGGGATCGTTATTGAATCAAAAGAACCTCATGACTTACTAATCTTTTACAGGTCCATGGAAAAAAACAGTTGATTATTTTATTTATTTTTTCTGTCGTTCTTTCGATCTTCCTGAGGAGTGAGAATAATATAGAGATCTTCGTCAGCTTTCTTCATATGGTATTGTTCCCGTGCAAATTTCTCGAGATTGTGATTGTCAGTTTTCAATTCATGAAGCTTCTGCCTATCAACTTCGATACGTTTAATATAGTACTCCCTGTCAATTTTTAGTTTATGTAACTCTCTAATCTCCTTATACCTGGCTATAAGATTGTTTGAATCTAAAAGTAAAACCCAGACAACGAAAATAACGATCGTCAGGACGTATTTATTCCTGAAGAAAGTGGGGATTTTGTCTGTAAAATTAAACCTGATTGTCATGGTACAAACCTACAATTTTTTTTTTAACCGCCACTCATAAGATAAAGCATCTGTACATCATCACCATCATGTACAATTGCAGAATCGTATTTGTCTTTTGGTATTAAGACGCCATTTATCTTTATTATTCTCATTTTAAATGAAAATTTTTTCAGGAAAAGCATTTCGTTTACACTCATTGACTTCTTCCCGAATTCTTCCTCTTTGTTATTCAGAAAGATCTTCATTGGTTAAATGTATTATCTATATTTCATTATTCATCCCGAAAGATAAGAACCTTTTAATGTTTTTACAAACATGAAATCCATAACATACTGATCAATATTATGCTAAAACACGTAATAATGTCTTAATTTTGATTTTATAAATCGCGGACTTACAGGATTCAAATATATTTATTTATGGACATAAAGTCGATAAAAGAGCTGCATAAACTTTTAAAAGGCTGGGATTATATCTGGACCCCGCTGGACAAAGGATATACCAATAAGATACTTCATATTAATGTGGGTACAGCAGAAATAAAAGAGAAAGATGTTCCATCCATTATGAAGGAAAAATTCATAGGCGGAAAAGGGTATGGACTCAGGCTTCTCTGGGATGCCACAAAACCGGAGACAAAATGGGATGATCCTGAAAACGAGATAATTATATCTTCAGGGCCGATTGGAGGGATAACTCAATACTCAGGGACAGGTAAGTCGCTTGTAGTCAGTCTCTCACCTCAGACAAACTCGGTTATGGATAGCAATGTAGGTGGATTCTTCGGCCCATTCCTTAAGTTTTCAGGGTTTGATGCAATCGAAATCCAGGGTAAGGCGAAAAAAGATGTTATTGTATTTATTGATGGAATAAACCATAGAGTTGAAATATTCGAAGCGCCGGCAGAAGCGATTGATAGCCACCTGTTGGCAGAACAGCTGACTGAAATTTTTGCTGACAACGATAATGAGAAAAAATATATTGGAGTTGTTTCTACAGGATCAGCAGCTGAACACTCACTGATCGGAATGCTTAACTTCAGTTTTTACGATTCAAAACGGAAAAAGGTACGATTAAAACAGGCTGGAAGGGGAGGTATAGGAACGGTATTTCGCAATAAGAAAATTAAAGCTCTTGTATGTAAAATTCCAGAGGTGAAAGGTAATCTCAATAATGTAGTTGACCTTGAGGCTATTATGGAAAGAGGTAAAAGATTTAACCGCGAGATCCGGGAATTAGATGCCAAACAATGCCAGATGAGGGAAATAGGAACAGCTCATCTTATGGAGGTGATGAATGATCATGACTTGTTGCCCGTAATGAATTACAAGTATGGCAGCCATCCCGATTCCTACAAGATCGATTCATCAGTATGGAAAAGAAATTTCACCCAGAATATTCCTGATGGCTGCTGGATCGGCTGCAATATGTCGTGCAGCAAAGGTATAGATGATTTTATTTTGAAGACAGGCCCTTATAAGGGGCAAAAAGTTATTGTCGATGGTCCTGAATATGAGAATGCTGCCGGTCTTGGGTCAAACTGTGGAATATTCGACCCGGAATATATTATTGAAACAAATTTTTATTGCGATACTTATGGAATATGTACTATAACATGGAGTACTCTTACCGCATTTATAATGGAGTGTTACCAGAATGGAATCCTTAACAAAGACAGAACAGGTGGACTTGACCTGAACTTTGGCAACGCCACATCAGCTCTTGAAATGTTACACCAACTTGCCCGAGGAGAAGGTTTCGGGAAGATTGCCGGCACAGGTGTCCGTAAGATGAAAGAGCTTTTCATTAAAAATGGATGGGGCGAAGCTGCATTTCTGAACGATATAGGAATGGAAAACAAAGGACTTGAGTATTCCCAGTATATGTCGAAAGAATCTCTTGCACAGCAGGGCGGTTTTGCGCTTACAAATAAAGGTCCGCAACACGATGAAGCATGGCTCATTTTCATGGATATGGTCAATAACCAGATACCAACATTTGAAAATAAAGCTGAAGCGCTACACTATTTTCCTATGTTTCGTACATGGTTCGGACTTGTTGGTCTGTGTAAGCTGCCATGGAATGATGTTGAACCGGAAAATAATGCCCAGACAGACGAACCTGCTAAAGTGCCTGAGCACGTTGATAATTATGTAACTATTTATAAGGCAGTTACAGGTCGGGAATTTGATAAGAAGAGGTTGGTAGAGGATTCGGAACGTGTCTATAATTTTCAAAGGGTATTTAACCTAAGGCGTGGTTTCGGAACACGTATTCACGACAGGCAGCCATATCGTGCTGCTGGCCCCGTTACAATAGAAGAGTATGAATCCCGGTCTGAACGGTATGACAAACAGCTTAAGGACAAGGTTGGATTCGACCCGGCAGGAAAAACCACTGTTGAGAAAATGAAGATACTGAGGAAATATCGTGAGGATCAGTATGAATCTCTCATAGATGCTGTTTATAAAAGAAGAGGATGGAATAAGAATGGCGTTCCGACAATAGATTTCCTGAAAAAGATAGGAATGGACTTTCCTGAAGTAATTGAGGTAGTCAGGAATTATCAGTGAAACCAATTAAGCAAGAGAATAAGCAAGTTGTTTCTTAGAAGTACCTGCATCTGATAAAGAATAAATCCACATGCAAACTTATATCTCTTTCCTTCGTGGCATAAATATGACCGGTCATAATTCGATTAAGATGACCGACCTCTCTGGATTATATATGAATCTGGGGCTGAATGATTCGGAGACCTTTATTCAGAGTGGCAATGTCATTTTCAATTTTACCACCAACAAACCTCTGTCTGCTCTATCAGCAAAAATAGAAAAAGCAATTTTTGAGAGATTCAATTATACTGTTCCTGTTATGATCAGAACAATTCAGGAATTGAAGTATTTATTTTCTGTCAACCCGTTCCTTATGGAAGAAAATTTTGATCCATCAAAAATGGCGGTTCTCTTTCTTCATGAGGAGCCATCAAAAACTCACATTCAAAAAGTTGCTGATATCGACTATCCTCCTGATAAATTTAAAATAATTGGCAGTGAAATATTCATTTTTTGCCCAAACGGTTTTGGAAGGACCAAGCTTTATACAAACTTTTTCGAAAGGAAAATGGGAGTTATTGGTACTGCAAGAAACTGGAAGACAATAACCACCATATTAAATATTGCTGAAAAAAAGATTTAAATTTACGATTGAGGTTGTTTAAAAAGGTAATAGAAGTCACTTTTTACCTTTATTACTTTGAGTAGGACTTTGTGTACCTTTGTGGTTCAATGAATTAAAATTTACCACGAAGTTACACGAAGGTATTACAAAGGTTCAGAAAGTACTTTTTAAACTTCCTCTGATAGCGAAAATAGGAACAGTCAGGTAATTTTTTAGAAAAATCAATTTAATAGCTGACAAAAAATGAAAGTCATGCTTACTCTATCTTTAGCGATATTATTTTTCCCTGGTATCTCTAAGAGTCAACCTCTGGTTGAACAAAAAGAGTTAATTATTTTTCATGCAGGTTCGCTTTCTGTTCCAATAAAGCGGATAGCTCTTGAATATGAGAAAAGAAATCCAAACACTAAAATATTTCTTGAATCTGCCGGAAGCCTTGTATGTGCCAGGAAAGTCACGGAGCTTAAGAAACCATGTGATATAATAGCTTCATCAGATTATTTTGTTATTAATGAACTTCTTATTCCGGATTATGCAAGCTGGGGCATCAGGTTTGCCACTAACGAAATAGTTATTGCATACCTGGAAAAATCAAAATGCTCAAAAGAAATTAATTCTGATAACTGGATGGATATCCTTCAGAAGGAGGATGTAATTTATTCAAGATCAGATCCGGATTCAGACCCTTGCGGTTACCGGACAGTCTTTACCTTCATGCTGGCAGAAAAATACTACAAAAGGCAGGGACTAACCGATAAATTGCTATCCAAAAACAAAGAATATATGAGACCGAAAGAGGTTGACCTTGTTGCCCTGCTTGAGTCGAATGCAATTGACTATATGTTTCAGTATAAATCAGTTGCAATACAACATAATATGAATTATATTGAGCTGCCAAAGGATATCAACCTTTCCGACCCTTCAAAAAATGATCTCTACTTATCTGTTAATTTGGATGTTGCAGGAAGTAAACCTGGTACTAAAATGAAGGTTGCAGGAGATTATATTAATTACAGCATCACTATTCTTGACAATGCACCTCAGAAAGAAGAAGCTGTTAATTTTATCGAGTTTCTGTTAAGCCCTGAAGGAATGAATATCTTCAGAACAAATGGACAGGAACCTATCATACCGCTTATTGCAGAACCGGTTAATAAGCTGCCATCAAAGTTATTGAAGTATTTCCCAGGCGCTAAAATGAACTGATTTTATTGTGAGAAAAAATAGCATATTCACATGGATTCTGATGATTCTGTCATCATTGGTGCTGTTATTTATTCTTGCACCCCTGGCCGGTATGTTTATTCAAACAGGAGGGGCGCAGTTCCTCGAAACAGTAAAAGATAAAGAGGTTCATCAGAGTGTCTGGCTAACCTTGTGGGTTTCGTTTGCTGCAACCTTTATATTCGCGATAGGAGCAATTCCATTTGCATGGCTGCTGGCCCGTAAAAAGTTTCCGATCAAGAATGTTGTTCAGGGAATTATTGATCTTCCAATTGTACTTCCTCATACAGCTGCCGGCATTGCGCTGCTCGGATTTATTTCCCGCGATGGTTTTCTTGGGAAAACAGCTTCTTTGGTAGGCCTCAACCTTGTAAATCATCCTTCAGGAATAGCGCTCGCAATGGCTTTTGTAAGTTTGCCATTTCTGATAAATGCTTCCCGTGACGGTTTTGCTGCAGTCCCGGAAAGACTTGAAAAGGCCGCTCTTAATCTTGGAGCCAGTCAGTCAAAAGTCTTTTTTACAATTTCAGTGCCCCTTGCCTGGCGCAGCATTACTACCGGATTCGTAATGATGTTTGCCAGAGGAATGAGTGAATTCGGTGCTGTGGTGATAATTGCTTACCATCCTATGATTGCTCCTGTCCTTATCTATGAAAGGTTTAGTTCATACGGGCTTAATTATGCAAGGCCGGCAGCAGTCTTTTTTATTCTGGTGGCACTGCTGTTTTTAATTGCTTTGAGACTTTTTTCTTTAAAAAGGAAACAGAAACCTTTAAACACCGATGCTCAAACTGATTAATATAAATCGCAGGCTTGGCGATTTTGCCCTGACTGATATAAACCTGGAAATATCCGAAGGACAGTACTATGTTATGCTGGGTAGATCAGGGGCAGGAAAAACACAGCTTCTGGAACTTGTTGCCGGATTGGAACATCCTGATACAGGCACGATATTCCTCGATAATGTGGATATTACCAGACAAAGAATTCAGGATAGAAAAGTTGGTATTGTATTTCAGGATTATGCTGTTTTCCCGCATATGACTGTCTTTGGAAATATTGCATACCCCCTTAGAGCAAGGAAAGAAGATAAGAAAAGTATTGCAGAAAAAGTGGAAAAAGCTGCAACCGCAATGAATATTAAACATATCCTTGAGCGAAGCACAGAGAAACTTTCAGGTGGTGAATTACAAAGAGTTGCCCTGGCACGTACGCTTATTACTTCACCCAGGCTTTTATTGCTGGACGAACCTCTCTCTTCTCTTGATGCATCCCTGAAAGACGACCTGAAACATTTGCTAAGGAATCTTAATAAAGCTGGTCAGACAATCATTCATGTAACCCACGATTATGGCGACGCAATAAGTCTGGCAAAAAGAGTAGGGGTTATTCATAATGGAAAGATCATCCAGGAGGGTTCTGTAGATGAGGTATTTAATAACCCATTTAACCGTTTTGTTGCTAGGTATGCCGGCATAAAGAATTTTTTCAGGGTTGAGATATCAGAGGAGGGTGGTTTATTAAAAGGGGTGACAAAGCATAATATCAGGTTTAGACTTAATGGTGAAAATCCGGGCAGTGATGGTCTCCTGCTGATTAAAAGTGACTCAATCGTCCTTACAAACGAAAAACCGGTAGACAGTGAACTCAATACAATAAAAGGTAAAATAACAGAAATCATTCCTTCAGAATTTGGGATAGAGGTAACAATAGATGCCGGTGATTTGTTCTATGTAAACATACTTACTTCAGATCTGAGAAAACTTAGACTTATTGAGGAAAAAGAAGTATGGATGAGTTTTTCTTCAAAAGCGATAGTCGTATTAAGTAATACGGTTTGAAGACAAAAGACAAAAGTAAAAAGGTAAAAGGCAAAAGTGAGAACGATAAGAAAAGTTTATGAGATTAAAAGGTAATATCAAAGAATTAAAATTGATATGATATCATTTGAAGAAGCTTTCAGAATTGTAATGAGTTCGGTCTTTGAAACTGAAACAGAGACAATTCCGTTTTCTGATGCTAGTGGGAGGATACTTGACGAAGATATTGCCAGTGATATGGATATGCCTCCGTTTAACAGGTCAGCAGTGGACGGTTATGCATGTCACAGGATCGATCTGAAGAATGATTTGGAAGTTGTTGAAGTGATTGCTGCAGGTAAGGAACCTGTAAAAAATGTGGGAAAAAATCAATGTTCAAAAATAATGACAGGAGCAATAGTTCCTGATGGTTGTGATATAGTTTTTATGGTTGAGGAAACAGAAAATCTCCAAAATGGTAAAATCAGATTTGCAGGAAATGACCCAAAATTGAATATATCTTTTAGGGGTGAAGATGTCAGAACCGGAGATGTTGTACTTAGACAAGGTAAATTCATTCAACCTCAGGATATTGCAGTAATGGCATCTGTCGGGCATACAAAAGTACAGGTGAAAAAAAGGCCAATTGTTAGTATACTTAGTACAGGCGATGAGCTTGTAGGACCTTCCGAGATTCCCGGTATTTCACAGATACGTAATAGTAATTCCTGTCAGTTAGTTGCCCAGGTGACCAGAGCAGGAGGAGAAAGTCTCGATCATGGTATTGCACCGGACAATGAAACCGTCACTTATGAAATGATAAAAAACGCTATTAATAAGAGTGATATTGTCATTATTACCGGTGGCGTTTCAATGGGAGATTTTGATTTTGTACCATCAGTTTTAAAACGTGCCGGGGTAAAAATCTTATTTGATCAGGTAAATGTTCAGCCCGGAAAACCAACAACCTTCGGAGTACATTCTAAAGCTGTAGTCTTTGGTCTTCCGGGGAATCCTGTCTCTTCATTTATTCAGTTTGAAGTGCTTGTAAGACCCTTGATAAACAGGATGATGTGTTATGACTGGATACAAATTGAGCATAAGCTTCCCATGGCTGTCAGTTATGAAAGAAAATCATCCGTCAGAATGGGATTTGTCCCTGTTATTATTAAAGAGAATATGGAGGTTGTGCCGGTCGATTTTCACGGATCAGCACATCTTACGGCACTTTCTTATTCTGATGGGATAATTGCACTGAAACCAGGAATAAAATCTTTGGAAAAAGGAGAAATTGTAAGTGTTCGACAAATTTAACAGGAACCTGAATTATTTGCGTATATCTGTCACTGACAGGTGTAATTTAAGATGCAGATATTGTATGCCGGAGAAGGGGATAAAGCTTTTCCGTCATGAGGAGATGCTTTCGTTCAATGAAATTGCAGGATTTACTAAAGTGGCAGTGACACACGGTGTTACTAAAGTCAGGGTAACAGGAGGAGAGCCGCTTGTCAGAAAAGGAGTTACAACGCTGGTCGGAATGATCTCAGAAATTACTGGGATCGAAGATCTATCAATGACAACAAATGGTATTCTGCTGAAGCAGTATGCAACGGATCTCAGGGCAGCAGGTCTGCACAGAGTAAATATAAGCCTTGACACAATCGATCCCGGAAAATTTACAGATATTACACGTGTTGGAAATATTAATGATGTATTTGAAGGCATAAATGCTGCAAAAAGCGCTGGACTTTTTCCCGTTAAAATAAACTGTGTTATAAAAACTTCAAAAGAAGAGAAAGAAGCAATGGCTGTAAAAAGGTTCTGTATAGCTAATGATTTAGAGATAAGATATATACGCCAAATGGACCTTATCAGGGGACATTTTTCAATGGTCGATGGGGGTACAGGCGGCAATTGTTCAATGTGTAACAGGTTAAGGCTTACTTCAAACGGGAAGCTCAAACCATGTCTTTTCAGTAATATTGAATTTGATATTAGAGAATTTGGGTTTGAAAATGCAATTAAACAGGCAATTGAATTAAAACCCGAATGCGGAACAAAAAACGAAACAGGTGCATTTTATAATATAGGAGGTTGACCATTTATGGATAAACTAACACATACTGATAACAAAGGAAAAGCGATTATGGTTAATGTCGGAGATAAAGAGATTCAACTTAGAATCGCAAAAGCAGCCGGGCATATTATTCTTGCAGCGGAAACTATCAGACTTATTGAAGACAATCTTCTTAAAAAAGGTGATGTGCTGACAGTCGCTCAGCTTGCCGGTATAAGCGCTGCCAAACAAACATCGGACCTTATCCCGTTGTGCCATAATATTGTTCTCGATGATGTTAAAGTTGATGCAGCTGTTGATAAAACAGGTGTAAAAGTCATGAGCGAGGTGCGATGCTCCGGAAAAACGGGAGTGGAAATGGAAGCATTAACAGCTGTCAGCGTTGCGCTTCTGACAGTCTATGATATGTGTAAGGCGGTCGATAAGAAAATGATTATTGATAATATCTGTCTCACTGAAAAAATCAAAAAATGAATCTTCCTGAAAAATTTGAAGTACTCATAATTACTCTCAGCGACAGGGCTCACAGAGGGGAGTACGAGGATCTCAGTGGACCCATTATCAGAGAAATTCTGTCCGGGTATCTATCTTCACAAAACTGGGAACATAGTATTAATTTAAAACTTATTCCTGATGATGCTGATATGCTCAGGGAACTTTTAATGAGTTCCGTAAGTACTTATAATATTGTAATAACAACCGGAGGCACAGGTATTGGCCCCAGAGATGTTACAGTTGAAACTGTCTCGCCTCTGCTCACAAAGGAGATCCCGGGAATAATGGAATTTATCAGGATCAAATACGGAGCGGAAAGACCCAATGCATTATTAAGCAGGGGTGTTGCAGGAATAATGGGTAAATCGCTGGTTTACACTCTTCCGGGCTCGGTGAGAGCTGTCGAAGAGTATATGACTGAGATACTGAAAACTCTTAAGCATACTGTTTATATGCAATATGGAATTGATATGCATGAAAAACATAAATAAGAGTCTGATGATTAGTTGATGTTATTTTGATTTATGAACAAGGAATATCGATTAACAATTTATGAAGTACGTATAATCAGTTGGTATCCAGGCTACTTCTAAAATCAAAAATCGTCAATCCTTGTTCGATATTCAAGTTGAATAAATTTAGCTGAATTTAAGGACAGACTCTAGTTGGTTAGCCGGTTCAGTGTATTGGCGGTAACAGAGCCAATTACCCTGTCGTACCGATCATGTGGATTCCTGTAATAAATCAGCACATTATAATCGTTTTCGGTTTCATAATGGCTACCCTCGAATTTGGTTGCGGTACCATTTGTGGAACCTTCTTTCATAAAAACATATTCATAATTATACCACCCTTGTTTCAGAAGCATCGCACATTCATATTCTTTTCTTACAGGATTGTATATCATGAGATTATTTTTATCAAAAGTCCAGTTACTTAAGCTACCCGATATATACATCTTCCCGTCTGGAATCATCTGTTCTGAAGGAAGGGTAAAATACACATAAACGTAGTCTGCCTCAATGTCAGGCTTCTTCCCCTCCTGGAAAGCTATATAATACTTTCCATTGAAGTCCTGCCAGTAGAAATATGGTTTAAATTCCCTGTTTTCTGACGGTAAGAGATATACATTATAGTCGGGAATTACATAATCTATTTTCTTTACATATTCAGTCTGATATCTGATACTTTTAATATCAAAGTACCGGTATTCATTTCCACCCTGGAAAATATTTTTGTCAGATAATGAATTATATTTAAGTTCATTATTTCCTGAAAAATCAGGCTTCAGGTTTCTTTTAGCATTATCCCACCTGCCGTTCTGAAGTACAAAAGCATATACATTCCTGTAAGGGTCATTGAGGTTGAGTCCGGTATAATTTACTGTGAAATCAACCTGCTGATGAGTATTGTTTTCTTTTGTCATCTGTGGCCTGTGAACCGTTATATTAATTACTGCAGCATCTTCGGTAACAATAAATCTTTGTGTTATAACAGGTTCTTCCGGTTTGTCGGCAGGATAAATCATAAGGATGTAATTACCTGAAAGGGTCATGCTTACCCTGTCATTGGGGAAACTGAGTTTATAATGGATGTAGCTGACAGTTGTATTGAAGGAGTTTTTATAATCTTCAACCGGGTTTTCAGTGTATCCATTCAGGTAATCGTTTGGGACAATATCAGATTTTTTCCAGTCTTTATCGCAATGAATAAAAGTGTAATAGTAAGATTCTGGCTGATTATCAAGCAAATCGAAATGAAGGACCAACTTGTCGTTGCTGTTTAGTTTAAATATAGGATAAGAAAGATTCCATCCATCTTTATAGAGTTGAACAGTTTTTATCTTTTCATTATAAATATGATTTGAGCAGAGAACTGAATCGGGATAACTCTGTTGCCCTTCTGAAGAAAGAATGTTGATACTGAAAAGAATAAGTAGTAGAATTCTTTTGAGCAAATAATTAAGTTTTTCTTTAACCCCTTTTCCTGTCCCGCCGTGCGGGATGATTCTGATCGACACCTTCCCCCTTGGGGGAAGGCTGGGAAGGGGGTTTACATGTAATTTTAGAATCATCCTCTTGGATTATTTATCATTCCAGCTGCTCATATAAAACTTTAAAAATAACCAATTGTTGTATTAAATGATAACAGAGAAATTATTATATTTTGAAGGGGAACAAATTTTGAGTAAGATTGCATAGGTTTTTAAACTGATACTTATTTAAGATAATACCATGATTAATAAATTATTAGCAGGTCTTTTGCTACTTGCGTTTGTCACACCTGCCTGTAAGGACAAAAAAAGCGTTTTTACAAATTTTACCGGCTTTGCACAGGGATCAACATATAGTATAATTTACGAGAATATTAATAATATTGATCCAGGGGAACTCAGTGCAAAGGTTGAGAAGATCCTTAGTGATTTTGATCTGTCACTATCTCTTTACAATGATTCATCAATAATTTCGAAAATAAACCGTAACGAAGATGCTGTTCCTGATTCATTTTTTATAGAAGTGTTCAAAAAGTCAGTCTTAATATCTGAAATGACAGAAGGAGCTTTTGATGTAACAGTAGGTCCTCTTGTAAACGCCTGGGGATTTGGTCCTGACGCCCATAAGAACTTTACTGAATCGAAACATGACAGCCTGATGAAACTAGTTGGGATGAGCAAAGTATCGCTTGTTAATGGAAGGGTGATAAAATCTGATCCCGGAATAAACCTCGATTTTAATGCAATAGCCCAGGGATTTTCCGTGGACGTGATTTGCCGTTTTTTCGATAATCTCGGAATTAAAAATTACCTTGTTGAAATAGGAGGAGAAGTAAGGGCAAAGGGAAAGAAAGCAGGCAATCTCTGGAGAATTGGTATCGATAAACCGATGGATAATAATATGTCACCCGGACAAAACCTGCAGGCAATATTAAAGATAAGTGACAAAGCTATTTCAACTTCAGGGAACTATCGGAAATTTTACATTGAAAACGGAATTAAATATTCCCATCATATTGATCCAAAAACAGGGTACACAACAAAAAATAACCTGCTAAGCGCCTCAATAATCGCAGACGAATGTGCCATGGCTGATGGCATTGCAACAGGCTGTCTGGTGATGGGTAAAGAAAAAGCAATTGAATTTCTGGGCCGTCATCCTGAGTTTGAGGCTTATTTCGTTTATTCCGACAACAACGGTAATTTCAAAACCTGGGCCTCCGAAAATTTGAAGAGATATCTTTCAGAATCTGTAAAAAATAAGTAAAAGAACCTCTGTTTTAAATTATGTGGCTCCTCCGGAGCCACATTGTTACACCCTCTTGTGTCATATAAATTCTTAATTTTACAGAGAATTATTTCCCTCCGGATAAAATGAGCTTCTAATTCTGAATCATCACTTATTCCGGGTAATTTAAACAACATTGGTCATAATTTGTTTCTATTTTCGGGACAACCATCAATCTTAATAGCGTATGAAGCAAAACAGCAATCAATCAGGACAATATATGAACAAAGAGAGTATCCTGGCTGACTTCCGACTGGCAAATCTTAGTCGAAACCTCAGTGTCATCGGGCGTCGTGAAGTGCTCACCGGAAAAGCCAAGTTTGGAATTTTCGGTGATGGAAAAGAGATAATCCAGCTGGCTATGGCAAAGCAGTTTAAAAATGGTGATTGGAGATCGGGATACTACAGAGATCAGACCTGGATGATGGCTATGGGGCTTTATGATTCACTTGAATTCTTCCATCAGCTGTATGGGAACACTGACAAACGATTAAATACAGGAAGCGGAGGTAGGGTTTTCAATAATCACTTTTCGGTCCCGAATATCAATGCTGATGGATCATGGCGCGATCTGACCAAACAAAAAAACTCTTCATCAGATATTTCTCCCACTGCCGGACAGATGCCACGTTTGCTTGGTTTGGCATATGCATCAAAGTTATTCAGACAGAATAAAGACCTGCATCAGTTCACAACTCTTTCTTTAAAAGGAAATGAGGTGGCTTTCGGATCAATTGGAGACGCAAGTACTTCTGAGGGTTACTTCTGGGAAGCAATTAATGCTGCCGGGGTCCTTCAGGTACCTATGGCAGTTTCTGTTTATGATGATGGTTACGGAATATCAGTTCCCAAGAAATATCAGACTACAAAAGGAAGCATATCAGAAATCCTTAAAGGGTTTGAAACAGAAAAAGATAAACCCGGAATAAGGATTTTCAAAGGAAAAGGTTGGGATTATGCCGGGCTGATAAAACTATATGAAGAGGGTATAGCAATATGCCGGGAACAACATACTCCAGTTTTGTTCCATATTGAAGATGTTACACAACCCCAGGGACACTCTACTTCAGGTTCACATGAGAGATATAAAAGTGAGGAGCGGTTAAAATGGGAAGACGATTTTGATCCGATAAAGAAGATGAGGGAATGGATACTCGGATCAGATATTGCCACATCTGAGGAGCTCGATAAGCTTACAGTTGAAGCTGAAGAGGAAGCTAAGGAATCCAGAAAGAAAGGGTGGGAGATGTTCCAGAATCCGATCAGGATTGAACGTGATGCTCTTGTTAAAATAATTAATGATCGTTCATGCAGATGTACAGACGAGGTAAAAGAGGATTCCGTCGAAAATTTTGCCGAAGATCTGAAAAAAGTCCCTTCTCCGATCAGGAAAGACAATTTTGTTACAGCCCGCAAAATATTGAGAAATATCTGCAGATCGTGTCTTAAAGCTGATAACCTGAAAGAGGAACTTCAGGGTTGGCTCAAACGTAATTATGAAGATGCAAGAATAAGTTATGATTCATTTCTTTATAATGAAACACCAACCTCAGTTTTTAATGTGAAGCCGGTTCTCCCTGTTTATTCTGCCAATTCACCGGAAGTCCCCGGACGCCAGATACTACGAGACAACTATGATAAACTGTTTACCAAATATCCTCTTCTTGTAACATTCGGAGAGGATACAGGAAAAATAGGAGGTGTAAATCAGTCACTTGAGGGATTGCAAAATAAATTCGGTGAATTGCGTATTACCGACACTGGAATAAGGGAAGCGACAATTCTTGGACAAGGCATAGGTCTTTCGTTGAGAGGGATGAGGCCCATTGCAGAGATTCAGTACCTCGATTATCTGATGTATGCTTTGGAGGTCTTAAGCGATGATCTTGCAACAACTCATTACAGGACTGCCGGCAGGATGGTGGCTCCATTGATTATCAGTACCCGCGGGCACAGACTGGAAGGGATATGGCACTCCGGATCACCAATGAGCATGTTGATAAATTCTGTAAGAGGTGTATATGTTTGTGCCCCGAGAGATATGACAAGAGCTGCAGGCTTTTATAATATCCTGCTCGAAGGGAATGATCCTGCAATAGTTATTGAACCTCTTAACGGGTACAGACTTAAGGAAAAAATGCCCGATAACATTGGTGAATTCCGTTTGCAACTGGGAATTCCTGAAATATTGAACCAGGGAAACGATCTGACTCTGGTCACCTACGGTTCTACCGTTAAAATAGCTATTGAAGCTGTAAAGCATCTGGCTTCTCATGACATTTCGATCGAATTAATTGATGTTCAGACTCTTGTACCATTTGACAGAAATAAAATTATACTTGAGTCTCTTAAAAAGACGAACAGGATTCTCTTCCTTGATGAGGATGTACCTGGAGGAACCACTGCTTATATGATGCAGGAAGTCCTTGAGAAACAGCATGGCTGGCAGCATCTTGATAGTCCGCCCAAAACTCTCACTGCAAAAGAGCATCGTCCTGCTTACACGACTGATGGCGACTATTTTTCCAAACCCAGTGCGGAAGATGTTTTCGATACAATTTACGAGATGATGAAGGAGGCCGTTCCAACGAAATTTTAATCTTCTTCTTTGTGGTTCTCTGTGTCTTCTCTGTGTAACTAAAAAAATGAAGAACTGTCACGGAGTTTCATAGAGAAGCACGGAGTTAAACTGAGTAAATGTCCGTGACTCCGATTATCCTCAGCAATTCTGTTGCAGCTTCTTTTGGCCCACTGGTTTCATATCCTGGTATACCAAGTCTTGTCCTCATCTGCCCAACAAAAACATTATTTTTGAAGAAGGATGAGAAGTATTTTACAGCAATTTTTTCATGGATGATTTTATACTCGGGTGGGCCAAAAATATTTGCAAAATACGAGTGGACAAGGCCACTCGAGGTCGTGGTCCCTTTGCTCATAACTGCACCTTCCCGGAATATATCCAATGCCCATTCTGCAGAGGTGAATTTCTCAATAACAGGATGTTCGTTATCAATCTCTTCATAATTATTGGCATATAGGATATAATCGATTCTATGACCCAGTATAACTGTCTCAAATTTAGTCACCGGGAAAACAATCCTTGCATTAACCTGACTGGGGTTCATAATAATTGAACGGTCGAGATGTCCAAAAGCATATCCCGGCTGCAGATCATCAAGACGGAGAAATGCCCCGATCTCTGTCCCGTATCCCACAGGACAACCTTTTGAGTCGAGTTCAATAGAACCCATATCATCTGCAATAATCGTCAGTTCGCGAATATTTTTTTCTCCAAGCACCCTGAATGCTTCAAGAGTCTCGGATTTGCCGGCACCAGTATCGCCCATCATAAGTATGGTAGCTTCTTTATTCCCCTGAAGCATGATCTTCACCAGAGCACCATGAAAAGGCATGTTCCCTGATTTCATCACTATGGAATTATGCAGGGTAAGTATCATCTTTTTCAGATAACCAAAATATCCGAATTCTGGTCGGTCAGGAATTGCGCCTACGAAAATCCCGTTTTCTTCGTCATCGTAAAATACTGTTGAATATTCTGCCAGTTTGTCAAGTACATTCCCTGGTGCTCCATAAATAAAAAGGGCATCAGGTTTTTTCTCCAGATCTGAATCATCAGCCAGTTGGAACAGGTTACACATAGAAAAGCCCAGCTCAAAGAAATCAAGATGGAAGTAAACCATAATAAGCAACTTACCGACTTTTGCAGGGTAACAAATCCACTCTCCTGATTTTAATTCAATCAGATCAACTGGATTCTTTTGGATCTTTTTAAAATGTCCGGTCCTCTTATTCATCGGCTGCTGGATAACAAGAGGAGGATAAATAAGCATTTGCCGGATTACAGGAACACTGTTCAGTCTTTTATACTTTTCACCTTTATATGCAATATCTTTTGGTAAGGAGATTACCGCCATTTTAGCTCCTGCCCGAACCTGCCTGTAAACATTTGGATGACTGCCGGTAATGTTTTCCTGAATATGTCTGTAAACAGTCCGGATAAGATGTGTAAGTTGTTCTATAGTTTCGTTAAAAGTACGATACGGCCTTTTATCCAAACGATCACCTTCGGAATCATTTATTATAAAACGGTCAAAATGACGCCAGTAGTCATAAAGATATTCTACGAAACTGGCCACTTTATCCAGGTCTTTAAGAAAGATTCTGGATTTGTCAAAAATATGAGGTACAACACTGCTTTCATATTTAACAAGTAATGAAAGTGTTTTAACAAGATAATTCACACACTCTTCATCAGCTTCGCAACTTCCGAAAAATTCAAGCAAGGGAGAGTTTTTAGACTTGAGATTATTAAGACAATGGTCGAGGATTAATCGGAATTTGTCGCTTGCCAGCAACTCTTCTGCTGTTTCGCACATCCTTTCGCGGATATTCAAAATAGCTTTATTCCCAATTATGCTTAATGTACTTCTTTGCATGAGATTATTTTAAGGATCGGGCAAAAATATGATAATATTTAATTGAAGATAAATTTTTACTTAATTATTTTTGTACGATTAATATTTTCTGATTAATAATTCATTTTATGCAACCGGAACTTGATTTGTTTGCAATATTGCCGGAAGATAAAATTCCGGAGAAAGGGAAGATCCTTATTTCTGAACCATTTCTATCCGATACTTTTTTTAACCGGAGCATAGTTTATCTCACAGATCATACACCTCAGGGATCTGTTGGTTTTATCCTGAATAAAAAACTTGATTTACAGTTAAGTGCCGCTGTTGAAGGTTTTGAAGGTTGGGATGAAAACCTCAGCATGGGTGGACCGGTTGCCCCTGATACTCTTCATTATCTGCATAATCTGGGCGATTTAATTCCTAATAGCGTACTTGTGGAGGGAAATATTTTCTGGGGCGGAGATATTGATAGCATCAGGGAAATGATAAAAACAGGAAAAATAAAACAATCACAAATAAGGTTTTTCCTGGGCTATTCAGGCTGGTCAGCCGGTCAGCTTGAGCGTGAACTAAAAGAAAACTCATGGGTAATTACAAAGGTTAATTCTAATATTGTTTTGAATAGCAGAGGTGATGATACCTGGAAAAGAGTTTTAAGGAGCTTTAAGAACAAGTACAGGATGTGGGCCGATTTTCCCGATTCGCCAGAAATGAATTAGCCTTTTTTTGCCTCTCCCCAAACCCCTCCCCAGAAGGGAAGGGCTAAAACACAATATATAATTTAGTTACGCCCTTCTCTCCTGGGAGAAGGGGGCAAGGGGAATGAGGCAAGCCATTAAGGATGGGTTAATGTAAATAATTTATAAGGCAAGTTGGTCTTAAAGATGTAGTATCCTGAAAACCAACTCCTTCAGAAGTTCGCCAGGTTCAGTACCAGGATCTCCATAACCTTTTGATTTCATGTCGTATGTACGCAAAAGACTTATGATTTGCACAGTCTTTGAAACACTGTATTTTGCTGCTGAATTCTCATAGTCCTTAACAAAAAACGGATTAATTTTAAGAACTGCTGCAACATTGTTTTTTGATTTATCTGTAAGATAATGGAATGTCAGAAGCTTACTGAAGAATCCGAAGAGTGAAGCAATTGAGAGGGTAATCGGATTGTCTTTGGTATTATTGGCGAAATAGTGAATTATCATATTGGCTTTAAGGATATTCTTTTCCCCGATTGCCTTCTGTAATTCAAAATTATTATAATCCTTACTTATTCCAATATTTTTTTCAATTAAAGTCGTCGTAATAACAGGCTTGCCGACCGGGAGAGTTATTGTAAGTTTATCAAGCTCATTTACAATCTTATGCAGGTCTGTCCCAAGATATTCAGTAAGCATTGCACTGGCACTTGGATCTGTTTTTATACCCTTTGTCATCAGGTATCTTTCAATCCATGCCGGAATCAGATAATCACGTATCCTGGCTGATTCAAAGTAGACACCACGACTCTCAAGTGTCTTGTAAAGTTTTGTTCTCTTATCAATAGTTTTATACTTATAACTGAATACCAGTATAGTTGATAAAAGTGGCTTCTCAAGATAAATGACAAGGTCCTCAATTAGTTTCAGCGTCTGAGCCTCTTTGATAATAACTACCTGATGACTTGCCATCATAGGAAACCTTCGTGCCGTGTCGATTATAGCAGCAATATTTGTATCGTCACCATAAAGGATGATCTGGTTAAAAGCTTTTTCAGGTTCGGGCAAAACCTTATTTTCTATGTAATTAGTAATGAGGTCAATATAATAAGGTTCTTCACCGGCAAGAAAGTAAACAGGCTTAAAGATACGGTTCTTCAAATCGGAAATTATCTCCTCGTAAGTGACAGCCATTGTCAGAATTTTAAGTGTTTAACTGATACTCCGTTTTCCTTTATTTCCCTTAAGGAGTCTATCCCTATTTTAAGATGAATCTCAACAAAGTCGTTAGTGACTTTAACATCGCTGGCCTCAGTTTTAATTCCGGTCGAAATCATAGGCTGGTCAGAGACAAGAAGTAGAGCCCCTGTAGGGATCTCATTTGCAAAACCAACGGTAAAAATAGTTGCAGTCTCCATATCAATTGCCATTGCACGGGTTTTAACCAGGTACTTTTTAAATCTGTCGTCATATTCCCAAACCCTTCTGTTGGTTGTATATACCGTACCCGTCCAGTATTCTCTGTTAAACCTTGTTATTGTAGCAGATATCGCGCTTTGCAATTTAAATGCAGGGAGTGCAGGAACCTCACTTGGGAGATAATCGTTCGATGTTCCATCGCTTCTTATTGCAGCGATAGGAAGTATAAGGTCTCCAAGAGTGTTTTTCTTTTTAAGACCTCCGCATTTCCCGAGGAAAAGGACTGCATTTGGATTCACTGCACTCAGAAGATCCATAATAGTTGCTGCATTGGGACTGCCCATCCCGAAATTTATAATGGTTATACCTTCCGCAGTTGCACTTGGCATATTTTTATCTCTCCCTTCAACCTGTACCTTATTCCATTTTGCAAAAAGTTCAACATAATACATATAATTGGTCAGGAGAAAGTACTTACCAAACGTGTTCAGTGCTTTACCTGTGTATCGGGGAAGCCAGTTATTAACAATTTCCTCTTTGGTTTTCATATCTTTATTTCAGTTAAAAATTATCTCAATATATTTGTATCGGATTGCGGAATTGAGAAGTCAAAAATACAAAACTAAGTTGAAACAGTTAAATCTGCCTCAATATTCATTCAGGATAACCAGGAAAGAGGGAAGTAAAATGATCCTCGATACTTTAAGGAGGAAATATGTAAAACTTACTCCCGAAGAGTGGGTCAGGCAGAATTTCATTCAATACCTGATAAATGAAGGGAAATATCCTCCCGGTCTTCTTGGCATTGAAGTCTTGTTCAGACTCAATAAAATGAACAGAAGGGTAGATATACTGGTACATAACAGATCAGGAGAACCTGTTATGATTGTTGAATGTAAGTCACCTGATATAACAATTGATGACAAAGTATTTGATCAGATTGTCTGTTATAACATGGAATTTAAAGTGCCTTATGTCGTCGTTACAAATGGTATTGATCACTACGCATGCAAAATTAATCACGAGGAGAAAAATTATGAATTCTTACTTGTTATTCCGCTCTATGAAGATCTTTTACTGTTATGATTACTGTTACCTGTGCTATTATCAGAAATGAAGGGAATGAAATTTTAGTTGTCCAAAGGGGAGAGGCAACTGATCATCCAATGAAATGGGAGTTTCCCGGAGGAAAGCTTATCCCCGGAGAGACAGAAGATGAGTGCATTATCCGTGAAGTTGAGGAAGAGTTATCAATGGGGATAGTTATATGCGGAAAGCTCGCAAAGGTCCATCACGATTATGGTCACAACCAGATCAGACTTATCCCTTTTATATGTGACACCCTTGATGAAATGCCTATTCTCTCTGAACATGTTGATTATAAATGGGTTGAGGAAAAGGATTTAATGACGCTCGATTTTTCCGAAGCTGATGTTTTTGTTGCTAAGAACTATATAGAAAGAACAAAAGCTGAAAAACTAAATGATTTGCAAATCATTGTTCAACCTGCCGATAAACTGACAGATGATGCAGAGCTTCAGACAATTGTAAACAACATGATGAGTATGAAAGAGGCTGATTGGGTTGCAGCATCTGCAATAGAAAATCCAGCTATCTTTATAAAACTGTTTGAATATTCCATCTCTTCAGATAAAAAGCTTTCCTTCAGGGCATCATGGACACTTACAAAAGTATGTGACAGGTTTCCTGAAATCATTTATCCATATCTCGCGCAGATCGTTGAGACTCTAGGTAAGATTGAATATGAAAGTACACTCCGATGTTTTCTCAGAATAATAGCGCTGAGTGATCTTGAAAAAATTAGCAGTCGTCAACAGGGTTTGCTCGCCGATTTCAGTTTTAAGATTTTAAACTCAGGATTTTCAGCTATTGCAGTCAAGGCTTATACTATGGAGATATTATATAAGCTCTCTTTGATTTATCCTGAACTTGCCAATGAACTTTTCACCTCAATTACTATACTTATGGAAGACGGCTCTGCGGGTATCACTGCCCGGGGAAGAATAATACTCAGGAAACTATCTGAATTACCTATAGAGCCAAAATCCAGTCAGAAATAATTTTAAGAGCTTCAGGAGAAAAAGTTTCTTCTATTTCGCTGTATTCTGTCGGGAGTCCTGTTTTGCAGTGCTGGAAAAGATGATTTAGTCCGGGTAGTTTAACAGTTTTTACAGAATTATTTCCGGCTGATTTTAGCGTTTTCTCGATTGCAGGAAGATTTTCATTTGCAGCTACCTGAAGGTCCTTTTCGCCGTTCATTGCAAGCACCGGACATTTTACTTTTTTCCAGAAGGTTGCAGGGTCGGTCATTATAAAATATCTGAACCATGTATATGTGGGAGCACTAAATGTTGCTTTAAGCTGATTAACAGCTTTTTCCGTATCTTCTTTGGAAGTTTTTTTCTTTTCCAGGATCTCTTTATAAAGAGCAAGAATCTTTATTTCTGCCTTTTTATTATCTTTTTCTTTTCTGAGTACAGCATATAGTTTTTTATTTGTTTCAGTAGCTTCCTTAATTTGAACCTCGTTTTCTCCTGAAAGTCTGCCTATTTCCTGTGACTGTCTGATAATAATCTGTTGTCCTGTAACCCCTGGACCTGCCAGTGAGACGATAAATGCTATGCCCTGGTTTGTAGCAGCAACTATTGGCGCGATTAATCCGCCTTCACTATGACCCATAAGTCCTATTTCTTTTAGACTAATTTTCGGATTGTTCTTTAAATAATATAAAGCAGCCTCGACGTCAGTTGCAAGATCAGCGGAAGTGGCTTCCGAATAGTTACCCTGTGAACTGGCAACCCCCCGGTCATCATAGCGAAGAACTGCAATACCATCACGGCTCAGATAATCAGCTATAACCAGGAATGGTTTATGACCCATAAGTTCTTCATTCCTGTTCTGAGGACCTGATCCTGTGATCAGAATGACGGCCTTGAAAGGACCGGTCCCAGCTGGTATTGTCAAAGTTCCGCCAAGTTTGATATTGAATTTATCATTAGTAAAAGCCACATCTTCAGATGTATAAGGAAAGGGAGGTTTTGGTTCCTGAGGTCTGTTAACAGCTAATGCTGTCTTAAGCTTTTTAAGATTTGCAGTAAAACTAACACCGCGTTGAGTCCACATTCCTTCTATTGTCGAGTCACCGGTGATTGTCCCGTTGTACTCTCCAAGAAGCGTTGGCGCCTGAATAGTCAGCTTTTCATCTTTCAGAATGACCCGGCCCAGAGGAATGTTTTTCGCACCCTGATCAGGACTGTCTGCTGTGGCAACAAGACTGTCCTTATCGTTTAATTTCAGATTGAAAACTAACCGGAGATCAATACCATTGGTTGATATTTTACCAAGCCACGAACCCGGCAATATATTTTTGTTTATTGTGTTCTGGGCAGATAATGAAGTTGTTAAGATTATCGCAACCAAAAGCAAAAGAAGGGAAACGATTCTTTTCATATAAAAAATAGTGAAATTGAACAGATCAATTTTAATAAGTAAAGGTATAAAAATTCATATATCCCTTCAACTATTCAACTTTTTACCAATGTAGTTTAAAAGAAGGCGGATTTTAATTTTCAAATTTTCAAATTTTCAAATTTTCAAATTTTTCTTTAGTAATTTTGCCCATCGATTTTATTTTGGAATCATGCGAATAGTAGATACAAAAGGACAATTATGCCCGGCACCATTGATTGCAGCAAAGAAGGCTCTGAAAGAAACATTGGAAGGAGAATCCTTCATAGTGCTGACTGATAATCAGACATCATTCGACAATTTAAGCCGTTTCCTTAAAGATAACAAAGCAGATTTTCAGGTTAGTGAGGAACGAGGGGTTTGGACCCTTACAGTAACCAAGACAACCGGGGAAGTTGTTCAAGCCAAACCAGGGGAGTATTGCAGCTCTTCGATTTCACATTTCCCAAAAGGGAATTTCGTAGTTGTTTTTTCCTCTGACAAAATGGGTGAAGGTGATAATCAACTTGGATATTTATTGATGATCAATTTCATAAAAGCGTTAAAGGATCTTGATGCACTACCTCAGAAGATGGTTTTCTACAACAATGGTGTCAGACTTGCTATAAAAGGTTCCCCTGTCATTGAACATCTGAAGGATCTGGAGAAAATGGGAGTTGAACTAATGCTCTGCGCCACTTGTGTTAACCATTACTCACTGGAGTCTGTTGTCGGGGCAGGTACTGTGAGTAACATATATGCTATTGCTGAAGTAATGGCTTCGGCCGGGAATATTGTGAAACCCTGATTAATACCGGAATATCAGAATGAAAATTGACCTTCTTCAGATGGTTGAATATGGTGGTTGTTCGGCAAAAATATCACCAAAGCAACTTGAAGAGATTCTAAAATATCTCCCTCTGCCAATAGATCCGAATATATTGGTTGGTATTGATACTCATGACGATGCAGGTGTTTATAAGGTTAATGATGACCTTGCTTTGGTACTGACAACCGATTTTTTCCCACCAGTTTGCAGCGACCCTTATGAATTTGGACAGATAGCTGCTGCCAACTCAATCAGTGATGTCTATGCTATGGGAGGAGATCCGGTACTTGCGCTCAACATCATGATGTTTCCTGCTGCAAAGTTACCTATGGAGGCTTATGCAGATATAATGAAAGGAGGATTTGACAAGGCAACTGAAGCCGGGGTGAGGATTATCGGCGGACACACAATTGATGATTTCCCTCCTAAATACGGACTTGCGGTAGTCGGATATATTCATCCTGATAAAATTATTACAAACTCAGGTGCCAAACCAGGCGATTATCTTATACTTACCAAACCGATAGGAACTGGGGTAATTCTTGCCGGTCATAGATTGGGAATGGCTTCTGAAAATGACGTTACTGAAGCCAAAAGATTAATGAAGCTACTTAATAAATCGGGAGCAGAGGTGATGATAAAGCACAACATCAGGGGAGCAACAGATATTACCGGTTTTGGTCTTGCAGGGCATGCGCTTAAAATGGCAAAAGCCAGCAAGGTATCTTTAAAAATAAATATGAAGAAAGTTCCACTTATCGGCGATGCCTACAGATTGATTGATGATGGATGTATTCCGGGTGCTTCGTTCCGTAACCTTGAATATGCCGAAAAAAATGTTGATTTTGAATCCGATCTCGACTATAATTTAAAAATGCTGGCATTTGATGCCCAGACATCCGGAGGGCTTTTTTTCAGTGCACCACATGATAAAGTGAATGAAATTCTTGGAGATTTGCAAAATACCGGGCTGGTGAATTCAAAAGTAATTGGATATGTAACAGAGCCCGAAGAGAAATTTATTTATTTGAATAACTGAAAACAGTGGTTATTTAAAAAGTGAAACTAACCACCCCGTCATGACCCTTCGGGCACGACAGGGGTGTTGAAAAAGTCCTTTTTAACCACAAAGCACGCTAAGAAGGCGCAAAGCGCGCAAAGCTAAAACTATATAATTCAGCTCTTTGCGATCTTTGCGTAAAACCTTTGCGACCTTTGCTGTTAATGGATTTCGCCTTTTTCAACACCCCCAAAGTGAAGATAATAAATACATTAAGTTTCTCCTCCTTTTGAAGGAGGAGTACCCTGACCGAAGCGTCAGGGGGAGGTGGTTGATTTCTGAGACAACCTCTGTACACATCTGTGAAAATTGTCAATAATTTGAAAATATGGTTTATTAATCAAAAATAGTCTCGAAAACTTTACAATTTTTTGCCTCGAAACACATTTTGATCTGATCAGGAGTATTCCTGTGAAAAGAGAGTTCCGGCAGTTTATCAGGCTCAAAAAATCCGGCTTCAAGAGTTTCAGTATTCTCCTTAAAACTGTTTTCAATAAGCTCACATTCAATGAATATCTTGTAAATTGTATAAGGGAAGAGAGGATTATTATGTTTGTTCCCAAGATGTATTGCAACGATTCTTTTTGGTTTTACTACGGCACCTGCCTCTTCAAGACATTCCCGTATTGCTGATTCACTCACAGAAGTATTAACATCTGCCCAGCCCCCCGGCAATGACCATGCACCATCTATTTTCTCCTTAACCATGAGGATTTTATTTTCCTTAAAAACGGATGCTCTGATATCGATCTTCGGAGTCTGGTAACCCGTTTCGGAAGCAAAAAGTTCCCTCACTTTTTTGGAATCAACATCCGTATATTCATGTAATATTTCAACTACAATATTCCTTAATTTTTCGTACCTGTCAAGGTCATATCTGTCAGCACTGAATGTTAATCCTGCCTGTGCAATTGACTGAAGCTGTGAAGCCCATTGAAGCCATTTATCATTCATAAGTCTTCTTTGATTTAATTATTCAGCAAGAAATATAGACAATTATTTTATCATTTAGGTTTTCATAACTGATTATACTGCAATACAATAACTTGTCTGTCTTTTTTGTAACAATTACTTAATCACATTGCAACAGGCCTGTAATAATGAAACATGACTTTTGTGACATGAACCGAGCATGTTTTACAAGCCCAAACTCCTGTACAAATTTTACTAAACATGCGAGCTGCATCATACCATTAAAAACAAATAAAAAATGATGAAAAATCAAGTCAAACCTAATACCACAAAAATGAAAAAACAATTAATTTTTATTCTGCTTTTTTTATTGAGTTTAAATGTTTTTAGCCAGAAAGACACTACCAAGGTTGAATTTAAACCATCGGGCAAACTTTGGGGCTATGCATTTGGGGATTTTTTATACAAAGGTCACACGAATTCATTTAACATGAGCAATACCCAATACGGTAGCACTCCTAAAGATTTTACATCGTTCGAGTTTAGAAGAATTTATCTTGGATATGACTATGACATTAGTGAACATTTTGCAACCCAGTTGTTGCTGGCTTATGAAGGCGCAACATTTACATCCGACGGGAACCGCTCAGTATATATTAAATCTGCAAACCTGAGATGGAAAAATATTTTTCACAACAGTGATCTGGTAATCGGACAAATGTCGACTCCAACATTTGCTACGACTTCTGAACCTATGTGGGGTTATCGTTCCCTGGAAAAAACAATTATGGACTTACGAAAGATTGGTGGTTCTAATGATGTTGGCATAAGTTTGCAAGGTAAGCTTAATGATAAAGGTGACTTTGGATATAACCTAATGATTGGTAATGGAAGTGGCGCTAAACCGGAAGCTGATAAATACAAAAAGTTTTACGGTGATGTTTATGTAAAATTCATAGATCAAAAAATCATATTAGATCTTGGAGCCGACAATGAATGGGCTCAGGCGAAGCCTTACCAAAAAAACAAAACAACGTATAAAGCCTTATTAGCTTATCAGACAAAGATGTTTACCATGGGATTGGAAGCATTCCAGCAAGTTCAGAAAAACAATACAATTTTCACAGAAGCAGCTCCGTCAACTGTAAAAGACACAGTCAATGCTTTAGCATCCGGAGTATCAATATTTGCAAGAGGCACTATTAGTAAAAAACTGGGTTATGTGTTACGTTACGACTATTATAACCCCGATACAAAGTTCAACAAGAACAACCTTTACGCTGCATCTTACACAGGTGTATTTACCGAATCCCTTGTACTCGCCGGCCTCGATTATACTCCAATCAAAAACGTGCATCTTATGCCCAATGTATGGTATGACATGTATAATAACAGGAATGCGGCTGTTAACAATCTTAGCATAAAGAGCGATGACCTGGCTTTCCGATTGACAGTGCACTATATTTTCAAATGAATTACCGTTTTTGAAACATACGGTTAATATTGTTCAGTTAATTTTATAAAATTAAAAATAGAAATTTATGAAAACAATCAAATTAGTTTACATTCTTACAGTCATGGCTTTTGTAGGAGTTTTATCCAGTGGTTTTTTGCCGATATTAAAATCAGCAACAAAATCTCCGGCTAGTGATGTGGAATTGTTGGGTGCAGGAGCAAGTTTTCCCTACCCCCTCTATTCTAAAATGTTTAGCGAATATAATATAAAGACAGGTGTAAAGATTAATTATCAATCTATCGGATCTGGTGGGGGAATCAAACAATTGATGAGTAAAACCGTTGACTTTGGTGCCTCCGATGCTTTCTTAAATGACGAGGACATTGCAAAAATGCCGGCAGCTGTAGTGCATATCCCAACTTGCCTAGGAGCTGATGTTATCACTTATAATATTCCCGGTGACCCTACTCTTAAATTTACACCTGATGTGGTTGTAGACATTTTCCTTGGGAAGATCATAAATTGGAACGATGCAAGAATCAAACAACTCAATCCATCAGCTAAGATACCAGACATGCCTATTTCAATAGTACATAGGTCAGACGGAAGCGGCACTACCTTTATTTTTACTGATTATTTATCAAAAATAAGTGAAGAATGGAAGAACAAGGTAGGTCACAAAACATCTGTTGACTGGCCAATTGGTATTGGAGCTAAAGGTAACGAAGGAGTTAGTGGCATGATTAAACAAACTCCGGGAGCTCTCGGATATGTTGAATTAATCTATGCTTTACAAAACAAAATGCCGGTTGGGCTTTTACAAAATAAAAGTGGAAAATATGTTGAGGCATCTATTAAATCGGTAACAACTGCTGCAAATATTGCCATCCCCGCTGATGCCCGTGTTTCTATTACCAATACGGATGCCCCTGATGGATACCCGATTAGCAGTTTCACATGGATTTTGCTGTACAAAGAACAAAATTATGACAGCAGGGCAGAAGCTAAAGCTAAAGAAGTAGTTAAACTTGTATGGTGGATGACTCATGACGCACAGCAATTTGCGGCTCCTTTAATTTATGCGCCGCTTCCAAAAGAAGCTCTGAAGGTGGTTGAAGCCAACTTAAAATCAATTGTTTTCAACGGTAAATCATTATTATAAAGGGTAGAAATAGTTAGGTCGATAAGGCAGTCCTCTTAAGGATTGCCTTATTGTTTTTTAATCCCCAAACTTTCAAAATTTACATTTACAAAAGTTAAATTTACAGTAATCCAATTAAGGATAGACTTGTATGAGGAATTTAAAAGAGGCGCTGACCATGCGATTTGAGTACAAGAACAAAGCAATTAACAGTAAGGAGAACAAAAAACTGTACAATGTTCTGCTTTTTGAGAAAATATTCCAGAAGAGTCTGGGATTAATTGGAATTATTATAGTAATTATACTGATATCCATTTTTATTACCCTCACAGTTACTTCAATACCTTCAATTAATCATCTCGGAGTTAAATTCCTGTATGGTAAAGCATGGAACCCTGTAACCGATGAGTACGGTGCATTACCCTTCCTGATTGGAACACTGCTTACTTCATTGTTAGCGCTTATTATATCAACACCATTTGCTTTATCGACAGCCATCTTCCTGGGAGAATATTATCCCAAAGGGTTGGTATCAAATATTTTTAAAAATATTATTGAACTATTGGCAAGTATTCCATCGGTAATTTATGGTTTTTGGGGGATGGTTATTTTAGTACCCATCGTAAGAAATCTGGAGTTAAAATTGCATGTTTTACCTTATGGAGTCGGAATACTCACATCTTCAGTCATTTTATCCATTATGATCATGCCGTATGCCGTATCTCTTTCCAGACAGGTGATCAGCATGGTACCGCCGGCTTTAAAAGAAGGCGCCTATTCGTTGGGCGCAACACGCTTTGAAGTAATAAGAAAGATCATCATTCCATATATACGTTCAGGACTATTTGCTGCAATACTACTTGCTCTCGGACGTGCATTGGGCGAAACAATGGCAGTGACTATGCTTATTGGAAATTCACATTATATCCCTAAAAGTATTTTCAGTCCGGGAAACACTATGGCCAGTGTAATTGCAAATGAATTTACCGAAGCAACAGGAAGTGTATATCTATCGGTTCTTATTGAGATGGGACTTTTACTTTTTGTTGTAACAACATTGATAAATATATTGGGCCGGCAAATCATTAAACGTTTTATACTCCACTAACATGGACAAGCTTCTAAAATTAAGGTTTTATAAAGACAAGCTTTTTAAAAGCGGGATTATCCTGCTTACTTTATTATCGACTGTACCTCTGTTGCTGATATTATTTTATATTGTCAAACAAGGCATCACCGCAATTAACTGGGATTTCTTTATTAACCTGCCTAAACCGGTAGGTGAAAAGGGAGGAGGAATCTTAAACGCATTGATTGGTAGTGGCATCATCATATTCATTGCATCACTGATTGCAATTCCTTTTGGGGCAATAGCCGGTCTTTATCTGAGCGAATACAGCAGAGATAAACTTGCTTATTGGGTAGGTTTGTGTGTAGATGTCCTGCAAGGCATACCATCGATTGTACTTGGGATTATTATATATCTATGGATTGTTAAACCTACCGGACGTTTTTCTGCATTATCAGGGAGTATTGCTTTGGCAATTATGATGTTGCCACCAATTATCAAATCAACAGAAGAAACGTTGAAACTTATTCCCGGCACTATAAAAGAAGCCTCCCTATCACTGGGGGTACCTTATTACAAAACCATTTTACGCATTATATTACCAATGGGATTAAGTGGCATTATAAGTGGGAGCATTTTAAGTATTTCCAGGGTAGCTGGAGAAACGGCCCCTTTGCTTTTCACAGCTTTTGGTAACCCGTTTATTACTACAAATATTCTAAAACCTATGAGCAGTTTGCCCCTGCTTATTTTTAATTATGCCAGCAGTCCTTACGATGAATGGCATAAGCTTGCGTGGGGAGCTTCATTTGTACTTATCATGCTAATTTTGTTTTTAAATATAGTTACTAAGATTTTAGAGAGAAGATGGAAAATTCAATTTTGAAAGTTGAACATTTAAATGCCTTTTTTGGAGAAGCCAAAATATTATTGGATATTATTTTAGAAATACCTAAGAACCAGATAGTAGCATTAATGGGTCCTTCAGGGTGTGGCAAAACCACTTTTCTTCGTTGTATAAACCGTTTGCATGAGCTTACACCCGGAGCCAGAACAGAAGGCAAAATTTATCTTTTTGAAGAAGATATTTATAAGATGAATCTCATAGTGTTGAGAAGGAAAATAGGGATGGTTTTTCAGCGGCCAAATCCATTTCCAACTATGAGTATTTTTGACAATGTAATTTCAGGTTATACACTCAACGGGATTAAACTATCTAAATCGCAAAAAGAAGAAATCGTAGAAGATTCGCTCAGAAAAGCATCTCTTTGGAAAGAAGTACAGGATAATTTGCATAAAAAGGGGACTTTTCTTTCCGGTGGACAACAGCAAAGACTTTGTATTGCCCGTTCTCTTTCTATGAAACCAGACATACTTTTGTTTGATGAACCGACTTCTTCACTTGACCCTATTTCTTCTAACAAAATTGAGGAATTATTGATTGAACTGAAAAAGGGCTATACAATCATTATTGTTACACACAACCTACAGCAGGCTGCACGCACAAGCGATTACACTGCTTTCTTTTATCTCGGAGAACTGATAGAATACAATAAAACACAGGTACTGTTTTCAAATCCTGCTAAACGACAAACTGAAGACTATATCTCAGGTCGTTTCGGCTAGCAGATTACTTAATTATTTTGGAAGTGAGAAGAGGAACTCAACACCACCGCCTGTCCTGTTTCTAACTGAAATCTCACCCTTATGGATAAGGATGGCATTTTTAACTATAGCCAGGCCAAGTCCTGTACCGCCGCTCTTCCTTGAACGTCCTGAATCGATCCTGTAAAATCTTTCAAAAACCCGTGGAAGGTGCTCTTCTGCAATTCCGATTCCGTTGTCAGAAAACAAAAAGTGGCAGAATGATTCATCTTCATTGTAAAGCATAATTCTGATTATGGTTTTATCACCTGCGTAATTGACTGCATTCTCAAGAAGATTCTGGAATATTGAGAGGATAAGCGACCTGTTGCCTGTAACAATTGCATCATCCAGATTTTCCGTTTCAACCTTCATCCCTCTGGCTTCAATTGCAGATTTGAAATTATAAATAACATCATTAATTATTTCTCTGATGGCCACTTTTTCAGAGGTAAAAGAGCTGCCTGATTCTTCTATTCTGTTTATAATTGAAATATCGTTAATAAGATTTGTCAGTCTTTCGCTCTGAGCTAGTGCCTTTTCAATAAAATATTTTTGCTTATCTGCCGGCATAGCGGGGTCATTAATAAGGGTTTCAAGATAGCCCTTAACTGAAGAGACAGGCGTTTTGAGCTCGTGAGCAATATTGGATGTCATCTGCTGTTTGATAAGTCTGTTCTGCTCCATCTCTGTGATATCACTAAGTATCACCTCAAAATTTTTATCATGAAAAATAACACACTGTGCCCTGTAAAACTTGCCATTCTTTCCTAAATGGTATTCAAATTTGGGTAATTGATTTGAATTTATTTCATTTTGCAACTGTTTGTCAATAAATTCATTAACTTTTCTGAAATCTTCAATTTTAAAGAAATTCGCACCCGATACAGAAAGCTCACCGGATATCATGTTCATAAAATGAATGAAATTATTATTTGAGAGTATCTTTACTTTATCTTTTGTAAAGAAAGCAATTCCTTCATTAAGAGCGTTAAGGTGACTGAAGAGCTTCTCTCTCTCATTCACCAGATCATTTTTTGATTTTAAAAGATCTTTGTAAATCTCAAGAATCTCTTCACTTATTGTTCCGAGTTCATTTTTGGGAAATTTCTTATTGAAATCGAATGGTTCATTATTTCTGATTGATAATGCGAAATCTTTCAGTTTGACGATAGATTCTGAAAATTTGTTGGTTATAAACAACATTATCAACCAGATCAGCAGAAAGGAGATAATAATGATTACAAGAAAATATTTTTTTGCTTTTAAGAAATTGACAACTTTTATATTATAAACAACCGCGGCTCTGACATAATAGCTACCGAAATATTTTGAGAAGTAGTAGTACTCCTTTCCAGTAGTTGCTGATTTTCTGATAGATGTACCAAAATCAGAATAAAGTGATCCTTCTATCTCAGGCCTGTTTTTATGATTCTCCATCTTCCCCCAATCAGAAACGAAACTATCAAATATTACAACACCGTCAGGATTTACTACTGTTACCCGGAGGCTATCCTGTGGAAGTAATTTAACGATTGAATCAATCAGTTTGTAGTTTCCTTTTTCAGTTACAAAATTAGTTTGGATATACTTATCGACTATCTTAGTTGTGTTTTCAAGCTCCTCATTCAGGGCTGAAATCCTGAACTCTTTTTCCCTCTGATAGAGGTAACTTAGTATAAGAAGAGTGAATAATACAAAAATCGATGAGTAGAAGATAAAAAGATTATTTCTGAACTTGTTCCTGCTGACCATTATTGAATAATTAGTTCATTAAAACTCGAAAAAATACCCATAACCCGTCTTGTTCTTTAAGGAAGAACCAAATTGCCCGAGTTTAGTTCTGAGTCTTGTAATATTTACATCAACTGTACGTTCAGTGACAATAACGTCCTGTCCCCATATTCTCATAAGCAGATCTTCCCTGGAAAAGACTTTGCCCTGATTTTCCAGCAGGGTTCTCAGAATTTCATATTCTTTTTTAGTAAGCTCAACACGTTCGTCATTTATTATCAGTCTTTTGCGGACTGTATCCAGATCGATCCCATTGAATTGCAGAATGGATTTACTGTCAACCTTATCAGTATATGATCTTTTTAGTACGGCCTTTACTCTTGCTGTTAATTCATTAACAGAGAAGGGTTTGGAAATGTAATCATCAGCGCCCAGACTGAATCCCGTAAGAATATCATTCTCCGTATCCTTGGCAGTAAGAAAAATCACAGGGACATCAATTTTTAATTCTTTTCTCAGTTTATCGGCAAACTTAAAGCCCGACATAGGACCCATCATTACATCAAGAAGAACAAGATCAAAGTTGCCAAGCGGCCTCTTCAAAGCCTCTTCAGCGGAATGTGCAATTTCAGTATAATAGCCTTCATTGCTTAGATTATACTGAAGAATTTCACATAAATCCTCTTCATCATCAATAATAAGAATCTTTTTATTTTTGTTCTCCATATAGCTGAATATCAGATGTTTTTTGTATTTGCATGATAAGTTCCAATTCCCTTATGCCTGATATCTGTTCCCTGCATAGAGTAAATGGAAGATTCTGCAATATTTGTCGCATGATCAGCTATCCTTTCCATATTAGTAATGATATTCTTAAGGTCCATATAACTCAGTAACATCTCCCTTGTCTTTTCACTGACCTTTGCTCTTGATACACTGTTAATAAGAAGCTTCCTGTTCATATCATCTACTACCTCATCATTTTTAATGGTCCACTCTGCATAAGAATCATCATTATTCAGGAAAGAAAGAAGCGATTTTTCTACCATGGTTACTCCTGATACCAGCATATTCATTAAAACATCTTGCATAGCTTCGTATTCAGCAGTTTCCTTAATTGATTCTATTGAATGAATAATATTCAATACTATATCTCCTATGCGCTCAAGATTAATCGATATACGGTATATTGAGTTAAGCTTTCTGATATCAGATGCTACCGGCTGATAAAGTATTATCGAATTAATGAACTTATCACTTATAATAACTTCATATTCATCAATTTTATTTTCATTTTCCTCAATCATAGTGATGATATTGTTCATTTCACTTCGATCGTTCAACGACATAAACTTTTCAAGAAGAGTCAATTGGATCAGGACCAGATCTGCCATCTCCTCAAAACTCTTTACACTGTCGATAATAGCTTCTTCCTTTTTTGTCGTCATAACCTGCTTCTTATTTGTAATTCTTATTCATCAGATTTTAAAAGTACAATGAATTGCCGCAAAGTTAACTTCATTTATTGTTATAGTTATCAGGTATTTGTTACTTAATTGTTACAATTTGGTTAACTTTCAGATTAAGTTTCTGAATATCATTGGTTTTATTCTTCCGTTAAGAAGTTAAATGTACAATTTGAATGAATAATTTATCATTCAGGAGTATTAAATTCATAAATTGCAGGTTCTAATTATTATTAAAATGAGAGTGAAAATTGCAGTTTTAGTTTTGTTATTTTATATGGCAGGTACTACAAAAATATTTTCGCAAACAATTAACCGACCTAATATTGCTCTCAAAAGTCATGAGACTCTGGAAATTTCAAAGGTTGATATTACGCCACAAAGTACTATGATTTTTCTCAGTATAGAAAACAAGATCACTGGTGGTTACTTCTGCGCAGATAAGAATATCTTCATCATTTATCCTGATGGAACACGGAGTAAGTTGACTGCTTCGAAAGGAATCCCGGTTTGCCCCGAAACATATAAATTTAAAACAATCGGCGAGAAGCTTGATTTTGTCCTGACATTTCCACCATTAAAGCAGGACACACAATGGATTGACCTGATAGAAGATTGCACCGAAAACTGTTTTTTGTTCTATGGCATTAGTCTTAATAACGAACTTAACAAGAAGATTGATGATGCATCCATCCTTGCTGAAAATGAAGAACCGGCTAAAGCATTGATCAGTTTCATTAAAATTGCTGATTCTATTGATAGTAAGAATTCAGGAGTTAATGGTTTGATCTATATAAATATTATTAAGCTTGCTAAAGAAACCGGTAATGTCTCGAAAGCCGCTGAATGGTACAAGAAGTTGGAATCATCAGGTATTCCCAGATGCGAGTTATATATTAAACATCTTAATTCCCAAGGAATTATATACTAAAGAGAGAGGCCGTCCGCCAGTTGGCGGACAGCCTCTCTGAATTCTTATTAATTTATAGGAGACTATTTTTTTCCGAAATAGAAATCAAGTCCAACTGCAATAAGCCATGTATTTTTATTGTATGTTTCAGTCACAGGAACCTCAAAAGTGCCAAGCATGTGATTATAATCTTTTGAACCTTGTGCATAAAATGAATACTGGTAAGCTAAATTAAGATCGATCATTGGAGTGATACGGTAACCAAAACCTGCTCCAAATGAGTTGGTGTTTGTACTGAAACTCTGATCACTTTGATAGTTAAGATTGACACCTGTTTCAGTATGGGACCAACCTGCACTTATGCGCAGTTTCTCAGAAAGACCATATTCCAGTCCAAGACCGTACTCAATAAAATTTTTATCAATCTCATTTATATTTACGGTCGGACTTCCGTCATAATCGACATTTTTATCAAAATATTCATTGAAGCTTGCAGAAAGCAAAAGTTTTTTAATCGGTTTATAATCTACTCCAAGAGAAAGCATTGCAGGCATATCGCCGACAACAGTTTGCCCATCAACAAATATGCCTCCACCATTATTATTGACAACTTTTGTTTTCAGATCAATCTCTGTTTTGAACTCATATTTAACTGCGATATCCAGGTTTTCTGTAGGTGAAAAGTTAGCGCTAAGAATGGGTGTAATACCCGTTCCTGATTCTGAAGCATCTACAGTAATGTCCTGAGTTCCGGCTGCATGTGCCGTCATAATTGCTGCATTGGCAGTAAAACTAGGAGCTGCTGCTGATAGTGTTCCCTGAGCTCCTGCAATTGTTATAGCTCCTATCTGAGCAGGAGTCAATCCGGCAGCTCCAAGAAGTTGTTGTATCTGGCCAATTTGAGTTAGACTTAAACCTACCCCTGTTCCATTTGACAGAAGTACAGATCCGGCTCCTCCTGAAACTAAAGGCTGCAATCCTGCAACATAAGCTGTAGCTCCAGCAGCCGCTGCAGTAAGTGTACTGGCCCCGGCAGTAAAAAAATCACTCGCAAGTACCATTCCTCCGGTAAAAGCTGCTCCAAAAGCAGGATAGGTAGGATTAATACTGATATTTTTTAAATATCCACTGTAGGTGTTTTTAGCCGAGACCAGACGTATACCGGCTGCAATAGAGATCATATCATTTATCTTATATCCAATGTTAGCCTGATAACCAAAATAAGTAGAAGAGCCTTTAAAATATATATCTGCCGAATACTGTGTTGTCGGTATGCCCTGACTGGCTAAACCCGGTACAATATCAGCAACACTCATTTCAAAGGAGGGTAACCCTGTTTTATATTTTGCTCCGCCACCTCCGCCAATGGGATTAAATCCTGCTGAAAAGGACAGCTTCCCGGTATTATATACTAAATAAACTCCCGGGAAAATAGGTGCACTTACACTACCAATATACTCTTTTGGAGTACCGGTGAGATAAGGATAATTACTGTTTACTTTTTGTGTCTGCGTGATTGTCTGGTTGTTTATTGAAGCAAAGAAACCATTTCCAAGCTTGGTTAAACCTGCAGGATTGAAATAAACAGCATCAATGCCGGTAGAGGCATTACGGTTCTGTAGGCGTGTAAACATGGCACTATGGTTATTGTTGGTAACCAGTCCGCCCGCAAGCAGACTGCCGGTAATGAACAAGGAAGCAATAAAAGTTAAAAGTTTTCTCATAGGTTAAGATTTAAGTTTAAGTTTCAGAGGGTATTTTGCAGACCGATACAAAACCCCTCTTTTTTCATTTAACGTTATTTTAAATTTTCCGATCAGATATATGAACATGAATATAAATTAAGTCAAATGTAGAAAAATAATTCTTTTCTGCAATAGGTCTAAAATAGTATATTGATATTTAGTTGATTGAGTAGTGTAAACTTGACTTATTCGAAAATCCGAAAATGTCTTAACAGGTTTTGCCCTGTCTTTAAGTGTTGATGGCCTGCAGGCCATCTGTCGCTATCAAAGAGAGTTTACCGGTCTTAAAACTTTCCTGATAGTCGCAGACTAAAATTCCTTTGGGGCTGAATGTCTCCAGGACGGCCCATATATTCTGTATTGGTAATGTTTTTTACTGCCAGTGAAAGAGTTAGAAGCTTATTGATCATGTACCCCAGGTCACCGTCAATGAGAAAATATCCTCTGTTTTTTTCGAGCCAGTATCCATAGAAACCCGGAAGTATGCTCTCCCTGGTAGTTTCATCCAAAAAAACATTGTCAATGTTTAATATTTTTGATTTTGCATAAAGACTTAACCCCAAATCAAACCTTTTATATGAAGTGTTCAAACTGATTTTTGCTGAATGCTTTCTTCTGTATTTTAAGTATGTGCCTGTGTTCTTATGGGTTACCTGATTGAATTCAACCGGATAAGTATAGGTATATCCCCCTGACAATGTTGTATTAAAGGCACCTTGAGTCCTGTTCAGGTTAAACTCAAGTTCATATCCATATACTCTTGCCTGTTCGACATTATCAGCTCTGAACCCCACGCCCGAGATCCCTGTAATGGGATCAGGATAGGAGCCAAAAGGGTATTCTATAAGGTTCCTGTTCTGTAAAAAGAATAAAGATAAATCTGCCTGACCACTGGTTTTTCCAAATAAAACTCCCTGCTTGATTCCAACTTCAGAACTCCATCCGGATTCTGGTTGAACAAACGGATTTGGAAATATTTTAACAGATCCAAGAGTTGTTGAAGCATATTTTTCAGCGATAGAAGGATACCTGTAGCCTTCTCCGAATGAAGCTCTTATGAAAGTATATTCTGCTGCCTGCCAGTTTATTCCTGATCTGAAAATTGGAACAATTTTATCCTTTTCCCCGTCCAGAAAATTCTGTTCAACACGTATTCCTGCAACCATTTTCAACCTGGGAACCGGCTGAACCTCAAGCTGCGTGAAAACAGCCATATTCAGCCCGTTATGATTGCCATAGAAATTTGAAAAGATTCTACTTAAATTCTCCGATATTCCTGATGTAGTGTTCATAAAATGAGCGAGCTTGTAGTACAATTGATATTCTGTGTAGAGTGAAAAGGCATCAGAATTATTTTCTTTCCTGACCGGAAATCTATTATCAGATGATTGGAGCCTGATCCGTAGGTCGTGTTTAAATCTGCCGGCATTGTTATACGATATATATGGATCCAGAGCAAAGAAACTGCCGTGAAGCAGTGAAACTGTTGAGGTATCCTGCTTCAGTGCCCCCTTATCTGCATCTTCCCAAAGAATAAAATCTCTTTTAACGGTATAACCCGAGTTAATATTAAATCCATAAATAAGACCTTTCACCTTTTGGTCATGATGTTTAACCCTGAGGCTGATTCTGCCGAGTTTTTCATCATTAAATTTTCTATAGCCGTTGTCGATCAGGAGATTAAGACCTATGCCTAAGTCAGTTTGCCCTAACTTCTGAAGATGCGAGAAGGAAACATTCGAAAAAAGCCTTGGTGAATTCCACCAAACCCAGTTCTTATTTTTCGGTTTGCCATAAATCCCTGTTTCAGCAAAAAATTGAGTAGTTGGAATATTTGTCGGATCAGCTGTACGAAAGTTAATAATCCCATTTAATGCAGATGATCCATAAAGTACTGAAGATGCCCCTTTGATTATTTCCACCTGTGCAATATTTTCAAGCGGCAGGAATTGCCACTTAATGTTTCCGGCGTCAGGTGATAAAACAGGTAATCCATCGATCAGGGCAAGAACCCTGCTACCCACACCATAACTGAATCCGCTGCCTCCCCTTATTGAGGCTTGTCCATCAAGCACTTCTATCCCGGGAGTTTTATTAATAAGTTCCTGGGCATCAGTAATGTGAGTTTTCAAAAAATCGGCTGTTTTTAAAACATCCATTGAAACAGTCAACTCCGCAACTTTCTGTTCTGTTTTATTTGCACTTACGACAATCTGCCCTATCTCCTGAATATCCATCTCTAAGCCGATATTAAGTTCGATAGTATCATTTGATCTCAGAACTATTAATCTTGTAGTAGACTTATAACCAATCAACTGGAAGGTAATGTTTAGTATGCTGGTATCTGTTTTTATGGAAAAAAAACCATTTTCATTAGTTGTGGTACCCTGTTTATTTTCATAAATCAAATATGCACCCCAAAGTGGTTCAAGAGTATTCTTGTCGTATACCTTACCGTAGACGATACCCTGCGCAACCACAACATTTAAAGCCGGGATTAAAAGTATTGCTATGAAAAGAAAAACATACCGCATTACTTAGCCTTGAATGTCATCCGGATATTTATGGGGGTAGCCGGATTTAGTACATTAGGGTAACTGGTTGTAATCTTGAGCGATATACTGGTTAGTTCGGCAATTTTTGTTGTAAGGGGAAAAGACAAGGAATCTGCTAAAATAACTATCTGAGTTTCGTTATATGCAAATCTCCAGGTACCGGTATAAATCCCAAAATATCCTGTACCGTCCTGATTAAATTTAGCATTTCCCTTAAAATTTACCAGCATTCCTCCCGATCCGCTGGCATCAACTCCATTTGCAAGCAGGCTGTCACTTACCCAGACAGGACCTGTTAAGAGCTTAAATGGTTCAGATTGTGTGTTTTTTTTGCAGGAAAAACTGATTAAACATCCTGCAAATGCCAATAATAATGCAAGGTTTTTCATAAGATTTGATTTGATGTTGGTTTCTTATATTTATCAGAACAACATTTTTCTCTGTTGGTTCACCTTAATAATTATCATATATAATCAAAGGTAGGAAAGTTTATTGAAATTCTGATTTACAACACAAATCACACGATGTACAGGGAAAAATAATCGATTTTCAGATTTGGAGAATCGCAGAGATGTTTAAGATCAGAAAGGCCTGCGAGGCAACTATTCCAGGTAATTCCCTGCTGATTGCGGCGAGTTTTCCGGGGTTCCAGTTTGGGTACCATTTAATGATCGGGTTACCCTTTTGCCATTCGATAGGTAACCATATATGCCGGCTGTCGGCCAGATTATCCGGATTCCATCTGTCACCCATATAAATAAAAGCATTCTTTTTGTCCTCAACGGGAAGGATGTATGTACTCTGCGAACCAAAGGAGATTTTGTTCTCATTCTCAGTGCCCCTGCAGGGATTTCCGATTGACTTCCATTCGCCAAAAAACTTTTTGGCAACAGCGAGACGGACAGGATTAGGTTTCCAACCGGTGGTTCCGGATGTGAACATAAAATATTTACCTTTGGTAAAAAAGATAGCTGGTGCTTCATTCGATTCTCCGGGAAGAACACGGATATATCTTCCGGTAAAATCGAGATAATCATCCGTGAGTTCCGAAAAATGAAGCGTCATATTTTCTTTGGCAGCATGAATGTGAAAAGCTTTGCCATCCTTGTCAACAAAAATTGTCATGTCGCGGGACATCTGCCCTCCGGCAAAATCCCGCCTGACAAACAGTCCTTCCCTGACAGCAATTTTCCACTCATCAGACCAGCTTTTAAGGTCACCATCTTTTATAATGGTCTTTTTGTATTCTTCAGGAAAATTCAGAGGCCACACACCTGTATTGGGACGCAGGCTCCTGATGTATTTGTACGGGCCGGTTATATTGTCACTGACGGCAACGCCGGTTAATGCTGCTTTGTATCCCTGTCCTTTTAATTCGTGATGAAACCACATCACAAACTTTCCAGTCATTTTGTTGTAGATTACTTTGGGGCGTTCAATTACGCATCCTTGATTAAGAAGACTTGTGGTATCATTAATAACCCTTAAAGCAAGTCCCTCATTCTTCCAGTTAAGAAGATCTTTTGATGAGTAACAGCTTACACCATAATGACTCTTGTCTTTTTCCAACCGTGGCAATCTGTATTCCCCGAACCAGTAATAGGTGTCATTGTAGAATATTATGCCGCCTCCATGAGCATTAATATGCTTACCTTCATTATCGGGCCATACCTGCCCTGGTCTAAACGAGTGGTTTATATCCTGACAATAAACTGAAAGACAAATTAATGCAGAAGCAACTGATATAAGAGTTTTTTCCAAAAGTGTTTTCATAAAAACAAAGATTATTTTTTTAATTAGAAATTTCTTGGTGTAACTTTGTGTCTTTGCGTCTTTGTGGCAAAAAAATATGCCACTAAGGCACAAAGGCGCCAAGATTCACAAAGTTTATCCAAAAATTTTAATCTTAATTTAATTCCATATATAAATTTAAGAACAAAGATAATTAATAGGACATACAGAAGATTATGTTTTGGAATATCATTGTATCATCATTAATGTTTCATATTTTTGAAATAGTAAACTCCGGAAAAACTATGGAAAAGCCGAAAGTTTTTAAAAGGTATTTCTTATTCATTTCACTTATTTTATCTGGATTCATTGTACAAAACTTGTTTTCACAACCGGTGGTTGGTCTGGATAACTGCTATAACCATGAAATAAATGCCACAACAGGAAAGCCATTTCATTACCTCTGGACTGATACTGAATTAAGCGGATATTCAAGATGGGGAGAAATATTTACAAGTAAGTGGGCAAAAATTGTGACTATCGGGAAACCTTATGCTACTGTTTTAAGTAAAATCAATATCTATATAATTGTCGACCCCGACACTACATCAGAAACACCAGTACCGAATTATATATTACCTGAAGATATAACTACAATTAAAAGATGGGTTGAAGATGGTGGCGTTCTGGCAGTACTGGCTAATGATGGCCCAAACTGTGAGTTCACACATCTTAATATGCTGATGTCACAGTTTGGAATGAAGTTTAACCATGTGACATTACATCCCGTAACCGGCACAAATTTTGAGATGGGTGCTTGTACTAATTTGCCTGACCATCGTCTTTTTAAAGAAGTTACAAAAATCTATCTCAAAGAGATTTCTGATATAAATCTTTCAGGAACCGCAAAGGCCATTCTTATCGAAAATAAGAAAGTTCTGATGGCAGAAAACAATTTTGGAAAAGGGTATATTTTTGCAATAGGAGATCCATGGATCTATAATGAATATATTGATCATGACCGTCTTCCGGAAAGTTTTGAAAACCGAAAGGCTGCAGAGAACCTGACGGATTTATTATTGAGTTATGCAAAAAAGAAATAGGGTGCTATAAAAGAAGAGAGACGGCAGAACACAGAGTTCATTCACAGGAAGCAGAGAATACTTTTAAACATAATGACTTCATAAATTTAATCTAACATGAAAAATTTTTTTATTCTTCAGATTGCTTGTCTGATTTTAATCATTGCCTTTTCATGTAAACAAACTACGGGTCTTAAAGAGGCTTCCCCAATTTCAGTCGGGGTTTCTGAGGACCGATTGATACGCATCGATAAAATGCTTAAGCAAAGCATAGATAGTGGATGGATAGCGGGTGCAGTTGGTTTTATTGCACGTGATGGCAAAATTGTTTATGATAGATCATTTGGCGTCAGCAATGTTGAAACAAAGACGTTGATGCACAATGATGATATTTTTCGTATTGCTTCCCAGACCAAGGCTATCACAAGTGTTGCAATAATGATGTTATTTGAGGAAGGAAAATTCCTTTTAGATGACCCAATCTCAAAATACATCCCTGAGTTTGCCAATCCCCGTGTTCTGGATAAGTTCATTGAAAAAGACACAAGCTATACAACTATTCAGGCAAATCGTGAAATAACAATAAGAGATCTCTTAACCCACACTTCAGGAATTGATTATGCCGGCATCGGCTCCCGAAATATGAGAGCTATCTATGCAAAATCAACAATACCAGGAGGTTTTGGAAGTGATAAAATTGTACTTGGAGACAAAATCAGAACACTCGGAAAATTACCTCTGGTCCACCAGCCAGGTGAGAGATTTACTTATGGATTAAATGTTGATGTTCTGGGCTATCTTGTTGAAGTTTTATCAGGTGAAAATCTTGACCACTATTTTCACAAGCATATTTTTGAACCATTAGGTATGAATGATACTTATTTCTATTTGCCTGCCTCAAAACATGACAGACTCGTGAAAGTCATAGCCGAAGATAAAAACCATCACCTTGTAAATGCATCCGGTACATTTGTTGATTATCCGCTGGTTGAAGGTACGTATTACTCAGGTGGTGCCGGACTGAGTTCCACTATAAAAGATTATGCAATTTTTCTACAAATGTTGTTAAACAAAGGTGAATATAACGGAAAAAGATTACTGGCAAGGCATACTGTAGATTTAATGACTACGAATCAGATCGGTGATCTTAATCTTGGCAGGGACAAGTTCGGATTAGGATTTGAGATTACAACGGCCAGTGGCCAGGAAAGACTTGGAATATCGGAAGGCTCGTTTGCCTGGGGTGGTTATTTTGCAACAACATATTGGGCCGATCCAAAGGAACGGCTTGTATGTCTGTTATTTTTGCAACAAAGCCCGTTTAGTCATTCTGAAATACAGGATAAATTCAAAGCCATGGTTTATCAGGCATTAGCTGACTAAAGAACAAAGTGTTTCGCGTTTTTCGTTAATCGTTTCGTGTATTTATGACCTGTAAAGTTCAACGTTAAACGCTTTACTTTATTATGAATAGTGTTGCTAAAGCATCTTCAAGTTCGATCCGACTCTAACTCAATTTGTGGTCTGGAGATCAAACCTTCAGAAATATCTTCTTCTTATAAAGTATATAAAGGAATACCCAGGCTACAGTTGTTATTCCAATTCCATCAATAAGTGGTGCCCACGCTGCAGGCATGATAGATGTAAGACCGCCGAATAAAAACTTTGTTGCAGATCCGAAATTAACTATTCTTTCAGTAAGATAGATTGTTATCGGGTTCATACCAATTACTACAAAGAAAAAAGCCCACTTTTTATATTCCCAGACATCAATTATAAGGTAGAAAATGGAGAATAGAAGAAGGCTCAGACCGCCTACAAAACATACAAATGAGCTTGTCCAGAGGTTCTTGTTGATAGGGAAAACAATATTCCAGATCTTTCCGATTATCATTAACGATATTGCTGCCAGAACCAGGTATAGCACTTTACGCAAAGGTTTGTCATTCAAATATTTTGATAACAGGAATTCTCCAGTGAACATTCCAAGTAAGGCTGTTCCGATAGCAGGGATAGTACTTAATAATCCTTCCGGATCGTGGTTGTCCAGATAAAGTCTGCCGGGCATCAAAAGACGATCGATATGGCTTGTAAGATTACCTTCCCGGGAAAAAATATCCGTAGAACCCAGGTCATGAGCAGGGAAAAGCAGCAGCAAAATCCAGTAACCAATCAGAAGCCCACAAAACCAGACAATTCGGAAATTAAGTTTTGTGTTCATGAAGATAAGGGAAGCAAACATCCACGCCAGACCTATTCTTCCCAGAACACTTCCATACCGTAAATGGACAAAATCGAAATTGACGCCATTATTATAAACAATTCCAAGAAGAACAAGTATTAATCCGCGGCTGATTACGTGTTTATAGATCGACCTGCGGCTATCATTCATGGCTGTACGTTTAGCCAGGGAAAAGGTGAAAGATATTCCGGCGATAAAAAGAAAAAGGGGGAAAATCATATCATAAAAATGGAAGCCATGCCACGGAACGTGCTCACATTGTTCAGCCCCCCATTTAAAGATTGGCCAGCCTGTTAGTGTGGCAAGTCCGATAATAATTCCTTCTCCACCCATTATCCAGAACATGTCGAATCCGCGCAAAGCATCAAGAGAGTACAATCGTTTGACTGAAGGTTTGTCTACAGCTTCCATTTTGTAGTTATTAGATAAGTTTATTTGACTTCTATCTTAACAGGGCAGAAGCGCACCATAAAATAGGCGCCTGCCCATGCAGGTCACCCACATTTCGTTTCCTGTCGTAATAATACTGTCTGTCATTCTTTTTACCAGTACCCTCACAAACCTCATGGATATCATCATTCTGGTCAATATAAGTAATCAATCCAAGCCATGCTTTGCGCGCTGCCGCTCCATAGATATTTTTATCGAGCCATCCGTTTTTAACACCGGTGATCATAGCAAAGGCGAACATCCCTGTTCCGGAAGTCTCAGACCAGAATTCAGGTTGGTCAATCAATTGTCTCCATGTACCGTTCTCTGTCTGATAATTAAGAAGTGAGGACATCATCTTCTTATAGCCTTCCATTATTCTTGGGCGATAAGGACTATTTTTTGGAAGGGAGCTTAATAATTCGCTCATACCGGCGGCCATCCATCCGTTACCTCGACTCCAGAAGAAAGGGACGTCCTGAGCATGAAAAAAAAGTCCATTTGGTCTTTGTAGCGAATCGAGATAAAGTACCATCTCCTTTGCTGCCCTTTCAATATATTTATTGTCGCCAGTGGACCGGAAAGCCAGTACTTGCACAGCGGTTATCATGTACATATCGTCAATCCACATTCGCGTCTGTGGCGTAAATCCCTTCTCGTAAAGCATTTTTGCTTCAGGAGCGACATCTGTACCTTCAGGAGGTGACCATTGCCTGTCAGCTATTCTCCTACCCAGAGTAAGGTATTTCAGATTTTTGGTAAGTATATATAATTCCAATGGAATGGAACCAAAAACCGTATTGTCGACATGATTGGGTACGGGTATTAAAATAGAATCAGCTCCAAATAAAGGTTTGAACCGTTCTTCAAGGCTGGCAGTTAGTTTGTTATCTCCGGTCAGACTGGCAAATGTCAGGGCTCCATACCAGGTGCAGACTTCAGGATAGGTTATTTTCCTGGGAGGGACAGGAAGCGGTCTGATAACAAAATTTTCCGCAACACGTTTCCCGATCTCCTGAGGAAAAGAGCCTGCTGGCCAGTGTCTAAAGTCAGAATTCTCTTTAGCTTTCTGTCCAAAATCCTGCAGCGGAAGAAGAAAAACAGCAACACATATAAATGTTAATCTGAATATTGAATTCATTTTCATGATTTTCATTTAATATAGTTTAGATCATCCGTTAGGGATTTTATAATCAAATATACATCATTTAAATAATTGGTAAGTTAAAAAAAGTTAAAGAACAAGAAACAGAAAAATAGCACTGAATTTGTACATGTTATGATAATGATTTAATTTATTTTTACTTGAAATAACATGATGAGTAATCGATAACTTTAAATAATATATTATGGCGACCCGCAGAGAATTTATTCAAAAATCAGCATTGGGAGCAGCAGGTCTGACGCTCGGCGCTAAGAGTTATTCACGTATCCTTGGTGCAAACGATAGGATTCGTATTGGGATTGTGGGTTTTTCTGATCGGTTCAGATCATCGCTGGCACCTGCATTTTTGAGTCAGGCAAAAGAATTAAACTTTGAAATAGTAGCAGTTTCTGATTTATGGAACAGACGTAGGGATGAGGCTGATGCATTTTTCAAAGGAAAAGGAGTAACAATCAGAAAGGCCCGTAATAACGATGAGTTGTATAGTGGTAAAGATACTGATGCTGTTATAATCAGTACTGCAGATTTTCAGCATTCGTTGGTGCTAACCGAGGCTGTAAGGGCAGGACAGGATGCATATTGTGAAAAGCCTTTTGCTGAGACTATGTCTGATGCCAGAGAAGCACTGAAAGCTGTTCAGGAAACTAAAAAGATTGTTCAGATTGGTTCACAACGCAGAAGTACTCCAAATTACATCGCAGCAAATGAGTATATAAGATCAGGTAAGTTTGGAAAAATTGTGATGGTTGAGATGTCGTGGAATGTCAATCAGCCGGGCAGATGGCGAAGGCCGCAACTTACAGGTATTATAAGAGAGGCTGATACCGACTGGAAACGCTTCCAGATGAATCGTGTACCTGCAACATGGGACCCCAGAAAATATCTTGAATTCAGGCTATTCTGGCCATATTCGTCAGGAATACCCGGGCAGTGGATGGCTCACCAGATTGATACTGTTCATTGGTTCACTGGTTTAAATCATCCAAGAAGCGTTGCAGCAAATGGTGGCATTTATTTATGGAAAGACGGCCGTACCAATTTTGACACGATGACCGCCGTAATGGATTATGGTGATGCCAATTCCGGTTTCCAGGTTGTTTATACATCACGCTTCACCAACTCAGCAGGCGGGACCAAAGAGATCTATTTCTCAAATGGCGGCTCACTCAATCTTGATGCCAATAAGATCAGTTCAGAAGGTGGTCTTACTGCAGGTGACGCAAAAGATATGAATATGCAGGCAAATCTTCTTGAACCAATGAACTTACCGGGTTTTAAGGTGGAAACATCTGCTAACACAAGTTCAGATCCTATGACTTATGCTCATATGAGAAACTGGATGGAATGTGTTCGTGACCGCAAGAAGCCTAATGCAGATATTATAGCAGGTTATAACCATTCTATAGCTACAATAATGTGTACAGCTGCACTAAGGACAGGTGAAAAAACTTCATTTGATGAGGCGAAACAGGAAGTTCTTGCAGGTGGTAAAGTATTTCAATATTAATATATGCGATCATAATGAGAGCTATAAAAAATTTAGTAATAAGTATAAGATGGATATCATCAGGATTCCTTTTCCTTACTTTTTTAACTTCAGTAATAATTCTAAACGCTCAATCAACCAAAGACATAAGCGTAAAACTAGTCAGGGTTGATGACAAGCATAAGGTTGATGTTTTTATTAACGGCAGCCTTTTTACATCATATCAATATCCTGAAAACATTGAAAAACCCTTTCTGTTTCCTGTTAATGCTCCTGACGGTTCAGTGATCACAAGAGGTTATCCGATTGAACCAAGAAAAGGTGAACGTATGGATCACCCGCACCATATCGGAATCTGGTTTAACCATGGCAATGTTAACGGACTTGATTTTTGGAACAACTCTTCAGCTATAGCAGCCGAGAAGAAGGATGATTACGGACATATCGTTCATCAGAAAATTGTTAAAGCAGAAAGCGGTAAGATAGGAATGCTTGAAGTAATAATGAACTGGGATGATAGCAAAGGGAACACATTGTTGACTGAGAACACCAGATATATTTTTTCGGGTGACAAGAATTCCCGAACAATCGATCACATTACAGTACAGTACTTACCGCGGTTAATGGTCCTGTCTCTTTCAACGATAGTAAAGAAGGCCTTTTCGCTATCAGGGTTGACAGGGCATTTGAAATGCCTTCAAATGAATCTCTGATCTTCACGGATGACAAGGGTAATCCCACAACCGTCAAGTCTACTGATAATACCGGAGTTACCGGAATGTACACTTCGAGTAATGGTCTTAAAGGTGATTCTGTCTGGGGAACCAGAAATCATTGGGTTATTTTGTCAGGAATAAAGAACAATGTCCATATTACCATGGGAATATTTGATAATCCTAAAAACCCCGGTTATCCGGCTTATGCACATACACGGGGATATGGGCTTTTCTCTTTAAATAATCTTGGTCAGAATGCATATGATCGTAAACAGGAGAAAAGAATTTTTAAGTTGGGGAAAGGCGAATCTATGACATTTTATCACAGATTCTATGTTCAATCGGGCTCAGATCTGACACCTAAAAACGCCAATAAAATATTTAATAACTTCTCAAAAACGTATTAATATGAAAAATCTGACAAATATTAAATGGACTACGGCTCTGATTCTTACTCTTTTATTAATCACTATTTCATTAAAAGGATACAGTGCAGCACCTGTAAAACAACAGTATTATGAGATAAAGATTTACCACATTGCTGATAAATCGCAAGAGGGCAAAGTGGATGCTTATCTCAAAGATGCATATCTGCCAGCTCTTCACCGTGCAGGGATTCCTATAGTTGGCGTATTTAAACCGATAGAGGCTGATACAGCTTTTGGCAAACTAATCTATGTGTTTATCCCGTTCAAGACTGTAGATGAGTTTATGCAATTACCCGGATTACTTGATAAGGATAATGTATATACAGATGCCGGAAAATCCTTCATCAATGCAGCTTATGATGAGCCACCCTATGCAAGGTATGAAAGTATTCTTCTGAAAGCTTTTATGAATATGCCTCAGTTTGTTGCACCGAAATTTACGACTTCTCCTTCAGAAAAAATTTATGAACTGCGCAGTTACGAAAGTGCAACTGAAGCTAAAGCTGTAAAAAAGATAGAAATGTTTAACCAGGGTGGTGAGATAGAATTGTTTAAAAGCCTTGCTTTTGATGCAGTTTTTTATGGAGAGGTTTTAATTGGAAGTCATATGCCTAATTTAATGTATATGATTACGTTTTCCGATATGAAATCACATGATGATAAATGGAAAACTTTCTTAGGAAGTGATGGATGGAAAAAACTTTCAGGTATGGATGAGTACAAAAATACAGTCTCAAAAGCCAATCCATATCTGCTTCATCCAACCTCTTATTCAGATTTTTAATAAATATTAGAGCACATAATATATTAAGCCAACCACCTCCCCCCGACGTCTCTGCCGGGGTACTCCTCCTTAAAAAAGGAGGAGAAAGTTAATGTATTGATTATCTTCACTTTCCCTTCCTTTTCAAAGGAAGGGTGGCCCCGCTTTAGCGGGGACGGGGTGGTTGACTATATTTCTTAAAAAAACATCAATTATTCAGAGATTAATAAATCAATCTCAGACCGGGATATTGATTTTGGATATTGCATCCTCAACCTCTGCCGTAGTAAGTTCATGGTCGGGAAGATTGTTTTCGAAATACTTCTCATAAGCAGAAATATCGAAATGACCATGGCCACTCAGGTTAAAGAGTATTGTCCTTGAGACTCCTTCCAGATCGGCTTTTCTTGCCTCATCAAGTGCCCCGGCAATAGCATATGTTGCTTCTGGAGCAGGAAGAATACCTTCCGACCTTGCGAAAAACACACCTGCTTCAAAACATTCTCTTTGCATCTTTGCCTTTGCCTCAACAAATCCATCTTTTAGGAGCTGGCTTACAAGAATTCCTGCGCCATGGTAGCGCAGCCCTCCTGCATGTATCTTGGCGGGTATAAAATTATGTCCAAGTGTGTACATGGGAAGGAGAGGGGTCATCCCTGCCGAATCGCCGAAGTCGTACATGAATTTACCTTTCGTAAGTTTAGGGCATGATGCAGGTTCAATAGTCAGAAGCCTGATATTCTTTCCGTTAAGCAACTTTTCGCGCAGGAATGGAAATGCAATTCCTGAAAAGTTCGAACCTCCTCCGAAACAGCCGATCACAACATCAGGGTAATCGCCTGCTTTTTCCATCTGAAGAAGTGCTTCCTGTCCTATGATGGTCTGGTGAAGGATAACATGGTTGAGAACGCTGCCAAGTGAGTACTTGGTGTACGGATCCTGTACGGCAACCTCCATAGCTTCGGAAATTGCTATACCCAGACTTCCCGGGGAATCGGGGTCCAGTTCAAGAACTCTCCTTCCGGCCACTGTCATGGTGCTTGGTGAGGCGACTACCTTGGCATTATATGTGTTCATTAAAAGCTTGCGGCCTGGTTTCTGGTCATAGCTGACCTTTACCATAAAGACCAGAAGTTCAAGTCCGAAGTGATGGCAGGCAAAACTCATGGCGCTTCCCCACTGTCCGGCTCCGGTCTCGGTGGTAATTCTTTTTATTCCTTCCATTTTGTTATAATATGCCTGCGCAATTGCAGTGTTGGCTTTATGAGAGCCTGAATAATTACCGCCTTCATACTTATAGTAGATTTTGCTTTTTGTGCCCAGCGCTTTTTCAAGGCTGAATGCCCTGAAGATGGGTGAGGGACGATAGGTCGTGTAAAGGTCAAGGACCTCATCAGGTATATCAATATACCTTTCGGCTGATACCTCCTGTTTTATAAGCTCCATGGGAAAAACAGCGGCAAGACTCTCGGGTCCAATAGGTTTCATCGTGGACGGATTGAGAGGGGGCATAGGTTTATTAGGCATATCCGCCACGATATTATACCATTGCCTAGGCATTTCACTTTCGCTTAAGATGATTTTTCTGATCTTTTCCATAATTGTTAAATATTAGTGTTAGTTAAAAATCTTATAATAAAAAAGGCACGCTGTGAACAGCGTGCCTCTATAAATAAATATCTTATAAATGTTATATAACGGCGTGTTCCACAGCATCATTTGTCGAGCTGCACCACCACCAGATATAAAACATCTTTGCTTCCATGACAACAAAAATAATAAAAAATTTAAAATATCAACAAAAAACCAATTTTTTTTCAATTTTTCTATGAAATAACCCATTTGATGATCGGAAAGATAAAGAATCGGGCTCTCTGGATATCATTCATGAACTACAGCACCGAGATGTCTGAGATCATCAAAAAATCCGGGATACGATTTTGCGACACATTGAGAATCTCTGATGATCACTTTTCCGGCAGCTCCAAGTGAAGAAACTGCTATGGCCATTGCAATTCGGTGGTCATCATGCGATTCAACCCTGGCTCCTTGTGGCCGGCCCCCGGTCACAAACATCAGATCATTATTAATTTCAATCTTAATTTTCATTTTGCCAAACTCTTCCTTAAGAGCTTTCGCCCTGTCACTCTCCTTATATATTAATCTTGAAACGCCTTTGATTGCTGAAACTCCATCACTATAAGAAGCAAGTGCAACAAGAGGCGGGAAGAGATCAGGTGATTCAGTAGCATCAAACTCAAAAGCCTTTAATTCTGATTTGGAAATCTCAATCTGATTTTCACTGATTATCATTTGTGCACCGGCTTTCTCCAATGCCTTAATTATTGACCTATCGCTTTGCATACTGTCTGTTCGTAGTCCGCTAACGCTTACCTGCCCGTTAATGGCACCGGCAACCAGAAGAAATGCTCCGCCACTCCAGTCACCCTCAACGGTATAAATATGAGGGATATACTTTTGATTCCCTGAAATACGGAACAAACTATAACCTGTATTCTCCACAGTTATACCAAATGACTTCAGAATCTGGATCGTCATGTCAATGTATGGTTTGCTCTTCAGATTATTGACCTTTACTTCAGAATCTTTGGTTGCCAGAGGTAAAGCCATAAGGAGACCTGTTAATAACTGGCTGCTTACCGAACCGTTAATTTCGCAATGTCCTCCGACCATTGGTCCCTTAATAGTAAGAGGAAGAAATCCACCTGAGCTTGTGCACTTCACTCCAAGTTGACTTAAAGCCTCTTCAATCATGAACATGGGCCTCTTTTTAAGAGAATTTGCTCCTACCATTGTAATTTCTACAGGATACAAAGCTGCGATTGGAGAGAACATACGGATAGCCAATCCTGATTCTCCGCAATTCAATTTTGGTTCTTTCAGAATTGCAGAACCATTTATTTTCAATTCATTAACCTGAGGTTCAACCCTGGCGCCCAGGCCAACTGCGATACTCATTGCTGCCAACGAATCGTCGCAATAGGAGGGATTATGGATAATACTTTGACCGTCAGCCAGTAGTGCGGCAGCAATAGCCCGTTGTGTCATGCTTTTTGAAGCTGGAGCTTTGATATTACCTCTGATTTCGGACGGTTCTACATATCTTTCCATATGGTCCAGTTAAAATTTTATTTTTCATTAGACGGGTTTTTCACTCCATTATTCATGACCTTCATCTGATGGTTAATAGACTCCTGGTGAATCGCTTTGAAGATAGTATCAATCAGTTCAGAACTTAGCCCTTTGGCCTGACCTTTGGCAATTACTTTATTAATAATTTCATCCCACCGGGTTGTTTGCAAGATAGTAATATTATTTTCCTTTTTATACCGGCCTATTGTTTCTGCAACTTTCATTCTTTTTTCCATAAGATCAAGAAGATGATCATCGTACACATCGATCTGCTGTCTGAGTTCACCGAGTACATCCAATAATTTGGGATCAGAAGTGCTTGGATTACGAAGAATAAGCCTGCTTAAAAGTTCCTTCAGATCATTTGGTGTAAGCTGTTGGGCGGCATCGCTTAATGCTTTTGCCGGATCGATATGTGATTCAAGCATTAACCCATCGAAGTTCAGATCCATTGCTTTCTGGGAAATCTCGTGAAGAAATTCTCTAGAGCCGGCAATGTGGCTTGGATCACAAATCATTGGCAGGTCAGGGATTCGCCTGCGCAGTTCAATTGGCAACTGCCAGTTAGGTTGATTACGATACAATGTCTTTTCATACGAGGAGAAACCACGATGTATTGCACCTATACGTGTAATTCCTGCTCTGGCAATTCGCTCAATTGCACCTATCCAAAGCTCAATGTCAGGGTTTATCGGGTTTTTAACCATTACCATTACGTCCACTCCGCTCAAGGCATCGGATATTTCCTGGACTGTGAAAGGATTGACCGATGTACGGGCACCTACCCACAACATGTCAATACCATATTTCAAAGCTTCATAGACATGTTTTTCATTCGCTACCTCTGTGCCGACAAGCAGACCGGTTTCCTGTTTCACTCTTCTAAGCCATTTTAACCCTTCACTGCCCACACCTTCAAAAGAATTAGGACGAGTCCTGGGTTTCCAAATGCCGGCTCGAAATAGACTAACCTCTTTTATCTGAGCTAATTGTATAGCAGTTTCCATCACCTGTTCCTCTGTTTCAGCACTACATGGGCCGGAGATCAGAAAGGGCCTGCCCTTATAACCTCTCCAGTCTTTAATCAGGGAATTCTTAAGTTTTAATTCCATTATCTTAAATATATTAATTATTGTCTATGATAAATAAGTGCCTAGAGTTTGGAGTGCCTAAAGTGCCTAGAGTACTTAAATTTATGGTCAATATTTTTGAATTAATTTTCATAAACTTTAAGTACTCCAAACTCCAGCTCACTTCAAACTCTTAGTTCAATATCTTCCTGATCTTATTAGCTTCCTCCATCAGGGCCTTCAACCCGTCAATGTTTTTATCTGAAATCATTTTTCTGAATGAATTCATTTTTTCTATATAGGTATCCATTACTTCTAGGATATACTGTGCATTTTCCAGAAAAATTGGAGCCCATGTCTCTCCGTTACTTTTGGCGAGACGGACAGTACTTTCAAAACCACCACCTGCCAGAATAAGGATGTTTTGTTCTTCCTGTTCCTTTTCAAGTACACTTAATGCCAGTGAAAAGGATGTAATATGTGAGATATGAGATATGTAAGCAACATGCACATCATGCTCACTCGAGTTCATATACACTTTTTGCATATTAAGCAGGTCAAGCATTTTTTCAACTGTATCCAGAGCATCAGGATCGCTGAGTTCCCTGTCGCAAATAATTGCAGTTTTATAGTCAAAAAGCTTGCCGATAGCAGCGAGAGGACCTGAATATTCTGTACCCGCCATAGGATGTACTGCAACATACCTGCCCCTGCCGGAATGATTTTTTGAAGCTTTCGCAATGCTGGCTTTTGTTGAGCCCATATCGGTTACAACTTTTAAAGTGCCTGTGATTCTGTCAAGAATATCAGGTAACATAATACAATTTGTATTAACAGGTGTGGAAAGTATTATTAAATCGCTTTTTTCAATAGCATTTTCAAGGGTATCATTTTCATCCACTAGTCCGCAAAGAAGGGCAATGTTCTGGTGATGCAGATTCGTGTCTACACCGATTATTTTGTCTGCAAATCCCCGTTTGCGGAGATCGACCATTAGCGATCCGCCAATAAGTCCTATTCCAATTACAGCAATTGTCATTTTGTTTGTTGGTTATTAAGTTGTCAGGTTAATAAGTTATTGAGTATAAAGTAGACTTTTGAATCTGTTTTTGGTTTCATAAAGTTTTTCTTCGGTGGCACAGAGCGAAATACGGATATAACGTTCTCCGTTCTTTCCGAAAATAAATCCGGGGGTTATAAATACAAGAGTTCTCATTAATATATCCTCAACATAAGATTCACAGTCAGGAATATCTTCAGGAATGCGTCCCCATACAAACAAACCAACCTGCGATTTATCATATCTGCATTTAAGCAACTTCATTATTTCTTCGACAATTTTCCTTCGTCTGATATAAACACTATTAATTATATCATACCATGATTCTGGATTATTAAGTGCCTCAACTGCAGCCATCTGCATTGCCAGAAACATTCCAGAGTCCATATTGCTTTTTACCTTCAATACATTCTTGATATAATCACTATGACCAGCAACCATGCCAATACGCCAACCTGCCATGTTGTGAGATTTGCTTAATGAGTTTAACTCCAGAGCTGTTTCTTTTGCTCCATCAACAGCCAGAAGACTGTGATATTCTTTGTTTAATATGAAGCTGTATGGATTGTCGTTGCAAAGAAGTATCCGGTGTTTTAGGGAAAAGGCTACCAGTTTTTCAAATAGTTCCTTAGATCCTTTGACGCCGGTTGGCATATGCGGATAATTGACCCACATTAGTTTTACCCTGCTAAGATCACTCTTTTCAATGGCTTCCAGGTCGGGAAGCCAGCCATCAGCTTCATCAAGATCATATTTTCTTACTTTGCCGCCAACAAGGTTTGTTACAGAGGAATATGTGGGATATCCGGGATCAGGGACAAGAACTTCGTCTCCCGGATTGACAAAGGCCATACTTATGTGCATTATTCCTTCCTTGCTTCCCATTAGAAGAAGGATCTCATTGTCAGGATTCAGATTAACATGAAAAAACTTTTTATACCAGTCTGCGAACGCCTTTCTTAAAGCAGGTATACCTGAATAGCTCTGGTAGCCATGTGATGTCGGCTTTTTGGCTTCTGCAGTCAGCGCCGAGATAGTGTTTTCAGATGGAGGCTGGTCGGGGCTACCGATACCCAGATTTATGACATCAGAACCTTCTCTGCGCATCCTTTCAATCTGGGCTAGTTTTTGTGAGAAGTAATATTCCTGTACATTATTTGTACGGTCAGCCGGTTTAACTTTCATATAACATGTCTCCTTTAAAATAAACTCCAAGTATCTCCAGGTTACTGGTGTATTTATCCAAAACCCTTTTTATTATGTCAGATTTTGTGTTTTTATTCAACTCCAGATCGAGATAAAACATATATTCCCATTCACCATTCAGTCTGGGGACAGATTGGATTTTTGACAGGTTAATTTCCAGTTCTGCAAGCTTAACGAGAACTTTTGCAAGTGATCCGGGTTTATGACCCGTAGAAAAACAGATTGACACCTTATTGCCTCTCGTATTACCTTTATCCTCACTGCCGACAACCAGAAACCGTGTATAGTTTTGTTTATAAGTCTCTATACCTGAAGCGAGTATTTCCAGCCCATATATCTCGGCAACATTTGTTGAAGCGATAGCTGCCACCCCTTTAACCCGTGTTTCGCTTATTTGTCTGGCGCTACCTGCTGTGTCGTCACTTTCAATAAGAGTTATACCGGGAAACTGATTAAGAAAAATCATGCATTGCGCCAGTGCAATCGGATGAGACCTTATTTCCCTGATGTCGGTCAAATTCTGATCAGGCAAAGCCATAAGGTTCTGTCTTATGCGAAGATTATGTTCCCCCAGGATCTTCATCCCCGATTCCCTTATGAGTGTGTAATTATAGAGAATACTGCCTGACCTTGCATTTTCAATCGCCATAACGGCAAAATCAGCATTACCGCCCTTAAGAGTATCGAGTTCGAGATCGAAAGTTGAGCACGGTACAATTTCAATATCATCATAATTAAAGTACTGCCTTGCAGCAACTTCATGAAAACTCCCTGTTTCTCCCTGTATTGCAATCTTCATTTTCAAAGTTTTATATAAAAAAAAAGGCCCCTTCGCGGGACCCTTGCTTTCATATAATTTAAATTATCTGTATACAAAAATCCCCTTATCTGTTTTTAAAATAAAAATAGAAGTAATAAAAGGATATAAAATAGTTGTATACAATATTCATTTTGACACGTTATTAGCTTACAAAAGTAATTGAATTTTTAAAAAAACAAGCAAAAAGTTATAAAATTTGCAAATTCAATTAAAAATTAGCAGATTTTTAAAATATTCGGACTTGAACGTTGAGATTGCTTCGTCGCTTTACTCCTCGCAATTGACCTTGGACTTAACTAACTTCAGCTCTGCTCCCGACCTGAAATAACCTTACTTTCAAGGTTATTGCGAGTCCCGACGAAGGAGGGCGCGGCAATCTTTCGATCCAATCCTGAATTAAACTTACATAGTTGGACCCCCTTTTTATTTCACCCGGAGAAGGGGAGATATACATACTGCTTTAGTGTAATTAACCTTAATATCAAAGTATTAGCCCCCCTTAAGGGGTTTGGGAGCAAAAAACTATTTTTGATGTCTCTCCTTCAAAACTTCTTCAATACTTTGCATATTAACACCTTTTGCTTTCAGTAAAATAAGCAGATGATAAAGAAGGTCAGCAGCTTCATTCTTAAATAAATCGATATTATCATCCCTGGATTCGATTATTAATTCAACGGCTTCTTCCCCGACTTTCTGCGCTACTTTATTAATCCCTTTTTTATAAAGCTTGTTAGTGTATGACTTTTTAATATTATTTTCAATACGCTGGTTTATAACATGTTCCAATTCGTAAATAAATCCTTTTGCAGTCTCCTCACCAAAGCAGGAGGTACTTCCTGTGTGGCAGACGGGTCCGGCAGGATTGACTTTGATAAGGATTGAATCATTATCGCAATCGGCTGAAATTTCTTCAACATACAAATAATTCCCGGAGGTTTCGCCTTTGGTCCAGAGCCGGTTTTTACTCCTGCTGAAAAAAGTTACCTTTTTATCTTTTCTGGTTTTATTTAAAGCTTCCTCATTCATATATCCTACCATTAATACCTGAAGCGTTTTATAATCCTGAATAACAACCGGCACCAGGCCGTTTCCTTTAGTAAAATCAATTTGTTCCATTTTATCGTTTTTTTTCTTTTCCATTTAGTTTTCTGGCCCCCTTCCCAGCCTTCCCCCACGGCGGAAGGAGCCTTCGCTGGCGCCGATTTGGCTTTGCCGAGCTCGCAGTAGATGGTGAGGACTTGCATCCCAAACCTACTGTTCTGCTCGGTTGTAATCGGTGCCAAAAGCATATTCAGCACAGAGAAATACCAGACTCTCATCTTATTGCAATATTTTCAGCTTTCAGATACTTTTTCAATTCTCTTATATCAATTTCCCCAAAGTGAAATATACTCGCAGCCAGTGCTGCACTGCAACCGGTATTAAAAAAGACTTCCCTGAAGTGTTCAGGTGACCCGGCTCCTCCTGATGCAATTACAGGTATATTTACGATCCTGCTTACATCATTTGTAATATCGATCGAAAACCCTGATTTAGTTCCGTCATTATTCATTGAAGTCAGCAGGATTTCGCCTGCTCTCAGCTCTTCAACCTTACGTGCCCAACTTACCGTCTTTAATTCTGTGGCGGTACGTCCTCCATCGACTACAACTATCCATTCATCATTTACCAGTTTTGTGTCAATTGCAACAACAACACACTGACTTCCAAACTGCCCGGCAATCTCAGAGATCAGTTCAGGTTTTCGTACTGCCGAAGAATTTACGGTTATTTTATCAGCTCCGGCTTTAATAAGAATTGATACATCGTTAACAGTATCGATACCACCTCCTACTGTAAAAGGGATATTTATTTCAGCTGCAATCCTTTCAACTAACCCTGCCAGAGCTTTCCTGTTTTCTATTGTTGCAGTTATATCCAGGAAAACGAGTTCATCAGCGCCTTGTTTTACATAGACTTTTGCCAGCTCAACAGGATCTCCGGCATCTATTAGATTTATGAAATTCACTCCTTTGACCGTGCGCCCGTCTTTAATGTCGAGACAAGGAATAATTCGTCTTTTCAACATTGTCTTCCTAATTCGTTTAATGTTATTTTTCCCTCATAAACAGCTTTACCGATAATTGCACCTTCGCAACCGGCTTCCCTGACTTCCTCAATATCCTTAAGTGATGAGATACCTCCACTAGCAATAAGATTGATTTTTACAGAACCAAGTATCTCTTTATAGAGAGCTGTTGATGGTCCCTGAAGCATACCATCTTTTTGAATATCAGTACATATTGCATATTTCACACCTCTGGACTTATAGTCAGCAATGAAACTGATTATTTCTTTGTCTGAGTTTTCTAGCCAGCCGCCGGTTAAGACTTTTCTGTCAATGCAATCCGCACCAAGTATTAACTTTTCCTGTCCAAGTTTAGTCAGCCATTCAATGAATAAATGAGGGTCAGTAACAGCTATGCTTCCGGCCGTGACCTGTCTTGCCCCGGCATTAAAGACTGTTATCAGGTCCTCATATGATCTTAACCCGCCGCCAAAGTCAATTTTTAATTTTGTCTTCCATGCAATCTTTTCAAGAACCTTTATATTTTCTATCTTTTTATTTTTAGCCCCTTCAAGATCGACAAGATGTATATAGTTTATTCCATTATCCTCGATCTGTAAAGCAACTTCCAGAGGATCCACGTTATAAACTTTCTTTGAATTGAAATTTCCCCTGGCAAGCCGGACACATTTCCCACCTATAATATCAATTGCTACAATGATTCTCATAGTTCCAGAAAATTTTTCAATATTTTTTCACCGGTTTCTGCTGATTTTTCCGGATGGAACTGTGTTGCATAAAAATTCCCTTTTTGCATTGCTGCGCTGAATTGCAGTATATAGTCGCATGTTGCTAAGGTACATGATGAAATTTCAGCATAATAACTGTGAACATAATAGAGATCGTCATCAACTGTTATGCCTTTGAAAATGGCTCCTTTCATTGTCAGACAATTATTCCAGCCCATATGCGGGATCTTATCAACCGGTGGGAATAATCTTACATCTGTATCAAATATTTCCAGGCATTTTGTATCGCCTTCCTCAGAATGGGAGCACATCAGCTGCAAGCCCAGACAAATTCCGAGTACCGGTTGTTTCAAAGAAAGAATTGTTTTATCCAATCCTCTTTCCTTCAGATAGTGCATAGCAGTACTGGCTTCTCCAACACCGGGAAAAATGACTTTATCAGCATTAATTAGCTCCGCCTGATCATCAGTAATTATGCTTTCATAACCAAGACGGGTCAATGCATTCTGCACAGATTTGATATTTCCGGCATTATATTTTATAATTGCGATCATAAGCTGCCCTTTGTGGTCGGTAAATTGAAGTTATCTGTTAGTTTTACAGCCAGTTTTATGGCTTTTGCAAATGCCTTGAAGATTGCTTCGATCTTGTGATGTTCATTCTGCCCTTCGGCTTTAATATTCAGGTTGCATTTTGCGTTATCGCTGAATGACTTAAAGAAATGGAAGAACAATTCCGAAGGAAGTTCTCCGACTTTCTCCCGTAAGAACTCCACTTCCCAAACCAGCCATGGTCTGCCCCCAAAATCAAGAGCCACTTGTGCAAGGCAATCATCCATAGGCAGAACAAAACTGTATCTTTCGATCCCTTTTTTACCGCCCAGAGCTTTCAATATAGCTTCACCCAGCGCAATAGCCACATCTTCAACAGTATGGTGTTCATCAATCTGAAGATCACCCTTCACCTTTACAAAAAGATCTAGGTTTCCATGACGGGCAATCTGTTCCAGCATGTGATTAAAAAATCCTATTCCTGTATCAATCGAGCTCTTGCCTGATCCATCAAGATTTAGCTCGATCCGTATATCAGTCTCGGAAGTTTTTCGTTCCACTTTTGCAGTTCGTGGGATCTGTTTCAGATACTTATAGATATCGTTCCAGTCTTTGGTAAATACTTTAGCTTCCGGGATGCTTTCACCGCCAATATATATGGCTTTACATCCGAGATTCTTTGCGAGCTCAACATCCGTCAGCCTGTCGCCGATAACGAAAGATGAGTTGAGGTCAATCCCTTTTGCAAGGTATTTGACAAGCATTGCAATTCCGGGTTTACGCGTCTGAGCATTTTGTGACGGAACTGTTTTGTCAATGAATATTTCAGTGAAGACAATACCCTCACCTTTTAGAATTTCCAGCATCTTGTTTTGAACCGGCCAGAATGTGGCTTCAGGGAATGAATCAGTGCCAAGACCATCCTGGTTTGTTACCATAACAAGTTCAAAATCAGTCTCTTTTGCTATCTTTGACAGACATGTTATTGCTCCGGGAAGAAAAGTCAGTTTCTCAAAACTATCTACTTGCTCATCTTCAGGTTCGGCTATGATGGTACCATCCCTGTCAATAAAAAGTACCTTCTTCATACTGCAATAGTTTTTAATGCATTAACTAATTTGTTGTTTTCTGATTTTTTACCTACTGTTATCCGTAGACAGTTATTAATGCTGCTGCTACGGTTCCTGGTAATTATATTCTTGTTAACCAATGTTTTATAAATGTGTTTAGCATTTTTCACTTTTACAAGAAGAAAATTTGCATCTGATGGATAGACCTTCTCTATTATTTCCATTTTTATCAGATTTAACGAAAGCCTTTCTCTTTCCTTTTTAATTTTTACGACCTGACTCTTATACTCTTCAATTTTATCAAGTTTATGTAATACAGCTTTCTGATTAATTGTACTGATGTTATAAGGTGGTTTCAACTTGTTGAAATATTGAACAATAACAGGATTTGAAAAGGCCATTCCAACCCTTACAGCCGCCAGTCCAAATGCCTTACTGAATGTCTGCATAATTATCAGGTTAGAATATCTGTTAACCAGATTGATAAATGAAGGTTTTTCGCTGAAATCAACATAAGCTTCATCTATGACCACAATCCCGTTGAACTTATTCAGAAGATATTCAACGTCTGAAAAATTCATTGAATTGGCTGTGGGATTATTCGGCGAACAGATAAAGATCAGTTTCAGGTTTTTGTCTGAAAGATAGGATTTGGTTTTTGGAAGATCAATCTGAAAACTCTCTTTCAATGGAATTTTTACAACTTCAATATCATTTACGGTAGCCGATACTTCATACATTCCATAGGTAGGAGTGAATGTAAGGGCTTTGTCAACACCCGGGTTGCAGAAGACCCTGAAACAAAGATCTATAATTTCATCGCTTCCATTTCCAAGGAACATTTTTCCATCTTCAATCCCTTTTACTTTAGAAATTGCTTTTTTAAGCTCTTTCTGATAGGGATCAGGATAGCGGTTCAGGTTACCATAAGGATTCTCGTTGGCATCCATGAAAATACCTGTTTTGCCCTTGAATTCATCCCTGGCGCATGAATAGGGAGTAAGTTTGATAACATTTTCCCTTACCAGTTTATTAATATCAACCATTCTGTAAACTTTTAAGTCTGACACTTACTGCATTTTTATGGCCAATTAATGACTCGGCTTCAGCCATAAGTTCTATAGCTGGTCCAATATTTTTGATGCCTTCCGCACTTAGTTCCTGGAAAGATATTTTTTTGAGGAAACTTTCAGTTGAGACACCACCAAAACTCTTTGCAAATCCATTTGTCGGAAGTGTGTGATTAGTCCCGGACGCATAATCACCGGCACTTTCGCAACTGAAATTTCCAAGGAAAACCGACCCTGCATTTATTACTTTGTCTGCAATAGAATTTGTATCAGTGGTATTAATAATAAGGTGTTCCGGTGCATACTTGTTGCTGAAATCAATACAATCGTCCAAAGAGAGAAGTAGGATTAATTTACTGTTTTCCAAAGATTTTAAGGCGATACTTTTTCTTGGTAACAAATTGATCTGTTTATTGACTTCAGATTTAACCCTTTCTATAAGTTCCTGATCATCAGTCAGCATAATTACCTGGCTATCAGCTCCATGTTCAGCCTGTGAAAGAAGGTCTGCTGCAATAAATTCAGGGCTGGCACTGCCGTCTGCAATTATTAAAACCTCACTGGGGCCCGCAGGCATATCTATTGAAATACCATCCTGTTGTACGAGCTCTTTGGCTTTTGTAACATACTGATTTCCCGGACCGAATATTTTGTAAACTTTTGGAACACTTTCAGTACCATATGCCATAGCAGCAATAGCCTGAGCTCCACCCACTTTGAATATATCAGTTAATCCAATAAGCTGTGCAGTATAGAGAATCAGCGGATTTACTCTTCCATCCTTCCCTGGGGGAGTACAGACGGTTATTTCTTTGCATCCAGCCAGTTTTGCCGGTATACCCAACATCAGCAATGTTGAAAAAAGTGGCGCAGTGCCTCCGGGTATATAGAGTCCCACCTTTTCAATCGCTACGCTTTTTCTCCAGCATTTAACCCCTTTGGAAGATTCAATAACCGGCTCAGCCAGAATCTGTGCAGAATGAAAATTCTCAATATTTGTTTTTGCTATATTTATAGAGCACTTAAGTTCATCCGGGATTTGTTCAGATGCTTCCCTGATCTCAGCTGAAGATACCTTTAAATTTTTGGGAGACACACCATCAAATTTTTCGGAAAAAAAATAAATAGCGTTGTCAGTTTCTGATTTTACACTTTTAAGAATACTTCTGATGACATCCCCGAGATCTTCTCTGGCGATTTCAGGACGTCTGCATAGTGTATCCCAACTCTTTTTTTCAGGAAGAAGGATTGTCTTCATCACAGTATCATTTTCTCGATTGGAATTACTAAAATACCTTCTGCACCAACTGCCTTCAGCTGATCAATTCTTTCCCAGAATTCATCCTCTTTTACAACAGAGTGGAGGCTGCACCATCCTTTTTCAACCAATGGCAGGATGGTAGGGCTTTTCATACCTGGGAGAATACTGCATATTTTTGGAATTGCTGATTCAGGGGCATTAAGTAATATATATTTGTTCTCGTTTGCATTTTTAACAGCTCGTATCCGGAATAACAGCCTGTTCAGTATCATCTGCTTTTCAAGGTTGAGGTTCTTGTTTCCGATAATGACTGCCTGACTCTTAAGTATGGTTTCGACTTCATGTAATCCGTTGGTAAGCAGGGTACTGCCTGAGCTTACGATATCACATACAGCGTCAGCCAGACCTATCCCGGGAGCAATCTCTACACTACCACTGATCTCTTCAATTTCAGCAGTAATTTTATTTTTTTTGAAGAATCCGGCAAGGATATGCGGATAGCTGGTGGCAACTTTCTTATTCATAAAATACCCGACACCCGGATAGTCCTCCTCTTTTGGAATGGCAAGGCTTAACCGGCATTGTGCAAAACCAAGTTGTTCTATAATATGGACATCTTTATTTTTTTCAAAAACCATGTTTTCACCAAGAATACCTATATCGGCAACTTGTTGCTCGACATATTGAGGTATATCATCATCCCTTAGGAAAAGAAGCTCTACGGGAAAATTTCTGGCAGTTGTTTTAAGAACACTTATGCCATTAGTGAATTTTATTCCACATTCTTCCAATAATTTTTTTGAATTTTCACTAAGCCGTCCGCTTTTTTGAATCGCAATTTTTAGTTCACTCATTTTTCTTATTTCAAATGTGCCTGAGCAAACCTGCCGGGAAATGAAAAACCCGCCTGATCTGCTCAGACGGGTTTATGATATTTTTATTTACGCATCACATATCACTATCACCTCGCCTGAAAGCAAATATGAGAATGATGATGTGACGATGATTTAAAGTACATTTCTTAAAATTATAAATGCAAAGATAGAAAAAAATTAATAAATATTACATATTGTGATTAAAAATGAATATTTCTTAGTGAATCTTTGTGTCCTGGTGTCTTTGTGGCAATTATTTTTCTTTTTGCCACCAATGCGCAAAGGCAAAAAGAAATCACCAAAAGTTTTTCTAATACAATAATAATTATTGCTAGATTCTTTCAGACACCAGGTCCCCGACTTCCGTAGTTGAATATCCCATCCGGCCGGCACCCATATCTTTTAATTTGTTGGCTGTTACATCCATAATTGCATTTTCGATTGCCCGAGCAGCTTTTTCTTCACCCAGGTGATCAAGCATCATCCCGCCGCATGCAATAGAAGCCAGTGGGTTAATAACATTCTTACCTGTATATTTTGGAGCAGAACCTCCAATAGGCTCAAACATCGAAACACCTTCAGGGTTTATATTACCACCTGCAGCAATACCCATTCCTCCCTGGGTAATGGCTCCTAGATCGGTTATAATATCCCCAAACATATTGGTTGTAACAATTACATCGAACCATTCGGGATTTTTAACCATCCACATGCAGGTTGCATCTACGTGATAGTATTCGCGAATAATATCGGGATAATCGACTTTTCCTATTTCATGAAATGCCCTCTCCCAAAGATCAAATACATAAGTTAGCACATTGGTTTTTCCGCAAAGGGCCAGAGTATTTTTCTTTTTTCTTTTTCTTGTGTATTCAAAAGCGTACCGAAGACAACGTTCAACCTGCATTCGGGTATAAACCATATTTTGAATTGCAACTTCATTTGGAGTACCTTTCATGGTAACACCGCCAATACCCGTATATACGTCCCCTGTATTTTCCCTGACTACCACATAATCAATATGCTCCGGCCCTTTATCTTTAAGCGGGGTGGCCACACCCGGGTATAATTTGATCGGACGTAGATTAATATATTGATCTAATTCAAAACGTAATCTCAGAAGAATTCCTTTTTCAAGAATACCCGGTTTAACATCAGGATGTCCGATAGCGCCCAAAAAAATTGAATCGAATTTTTTTAATTGATCTGACGCAGAATCCGGTAGTATTTCACCTGTTCTCAGATAACGATTCCCTCCAAAATCGAACTCTTCGAAATTAAGTTTAAATCCAAATTTTGCAGCAACAGCACTCAGAACTTTTTTACCTTCCCTGACAACTTCCGGGCCGGTACCATCACCAGGTATAACGGCAATATTGTATGATTTGCTCATAAGTTTATTTGTATCTACTGTTGTTTATTTAAGTTTGAATTATTCATAAAATTAATTAAGTGTTCTGTCTCTTTGTGTTACTTAGTGATGAACTTTGAGATCCTTTATGGTAAAAATGAGTTTAACCACAAAGTGGCACAAAGGATTTCACAAAAGTTCACGAAGTTTATGAATTAATCGGGTTAAGTTAAATATCGGAATATTTGATCTATATCTTTACTTCTGTTAATCTTTTGTTACTCATTGTTTTTAATTCAATATTCTCAACAATATTCAGCATTCTTTCGGTTGCCTTTATTGCAGATTCAGTCTGATCAGCATCTAATCCTCTTGTTTTAAATTCCTTGCCGTTGTAATTCCAGGTAATAGCTGTTTCCACAAAGGCATCTGTCTTTCCTCCCGGAGGAATAGATACCTGGTAATCAGTTAACACCGGATACTGTTTTCCAAGTTTGTCATAAATTACCCGTAATGCCTTCATGAAAGCATCATACTGTCCGTCACCTGATGATGTTTCCTGGTATAAACTGCCGTCAATTTCGATCTGGACACTGGCAAAAGGTTTTAAGCCATAAGAGAGGGAGAGGGAATAGTTTTTAATAAAGATCTTGTAGTTGATCTCTTCGCTGCCCAGCACATCAGCAATGATAAAGGGCAGGTCCTCGGTAGTTACATTTTCTTTTTTATCACCGAGTTCAATAACTCTCTGGGTCACTTTAGTTAATGATTCAGGATTAAGAAACAGCCCGAACTCTTCCAGATTTTTTCTGATTGTTGCTTTGCCTGATTGTTTACCCAGGGCATATTTTCTTTTTCTGCCGAATCGTTCAGGAAGAAGGTTATTATAATAGAGGTTGTCTTTACTATCTCCATCAGCATGCACTCCCGAAGTCTGTGTAAAAACGTTCTCCCCGATCACCGGTTTGTTCACTGGGATACGTATTCCGCTGAATGTCTCAACTATTTTACTTGCCTTGGTTATCTCGAATTCATTTATCCCCGTCTGTGTATCAAGCAGATCGCGAAGGACACCAATAACACTTGATAAAGGTGCATTGCCTGCCCTTTCTCCGAGCCCGTTAATTGTAGTATGAATTCCTTTTATGCCCGCTTTAACTGCTGAAAAGACATTGGCAACTGCCAGATCATAGTCATTATGTGCATGAAAATCAAAATGGAGAGAGGGATACAGGTCAATAATTTTCTTACAGAAGTTAAAGGTCTGTTCAGGGTTAAGAATGCCCAGTGTATCGGGAAGCATGAACCTTTGAATGTTTTCATTCTTCAAAGAATCAAGTAAATAAAAAACATATTCCTCCGAATGTATCATTCCGTTAGACCAATCTTCCAGATAGATATTTACCTGCATATCACGGGCTTCTGCTTTCCTGATAATGTCTTTAATATCTTTTACGTGTTTCTCAGGCGTTTTTCTCAATTGTTTTTCGAGATGGCGGAGTGACCCTTTGCAAAGAAGATTGATAACTTTTCCTCCTGCATCATTAATCCAGTTTAACGAAATATCACCGTCTACAAAACCAAGTACTTCTACTTTCCCGTTGAGATTGTTATGGCGGGCCCAATCCGTTATTTGCCGGATTGCTTCAAATTCACCTGAGGAAACCCGAGCTGAAGCAACTTCAATCCGGTCAACTTTCAGATCCTTCAGGAGAAGTTTGGCAATATGGAGCTTTTCGAGCGGTGAGTATGAAACTCCCTGCGTCTGTTCTCCATCCCTGAGGGTAGTATCCATTATTTCAACTCTCATCTTGCAAGGTTTTTATTATTTTCATAATTGATTATTGAACTCTTTATACTCAATAGAAAGTCAATATCATCCAACCTCTTAAGAAGACAATCTTTCTTATAAGGATTGATCCAGAACTTAACAGAATCTCCTGTAGACAATATCGTAAAAGTCTGCTTTTCAAGGTCAATTCTAACTTTGGTGTCCGGGCTTTTTTGGATCAGGTCCTGCAGCTTTTTCAAAAGATCATCAGAGATTACTACTGGCAGGAGGCCGTTATTAAGGGCATTGTTCATGAAAATATCAGCAAAAAAGCTCGAAACCACCGCCCTGAAACCATAGTCAAAAATAGCCCAGACAGCATGTTCACGACTTGATCCGCTTCCAAAATTTTTACCGGCAACAAGTACCTTTCCGCTGTATTTCGGATTATTCAGGACAAACGCGCTGTTTTTCTCACTGCTTTTTGTATATCTCCAGTCACGGAAAAGATTATCTCCGAAACCTTGTCTTGAAGTGGCACTTAAGAATCTTGCCGGAATAATCTGATCGGTATCAACATTTTCAAATGGCAGTGGTACACAGGTTGACTCAAGAATATCAAATTTAACTTTTGGCATATAAGATTATTTTTTAACTTTTTTTTCTTCAGTTATAAATTCTCTTGGATCGGTTATCCTGCCGGTTATTGCCGCGGCAGCTGCTGTTAGCGGACTGGCAAGCAAGGTTCTGGCTCCAGGACCCTGTCTCCCTTCAAAGTTCCTGTTCGAAGTTGAAACTGCATATTTTCCCTGCGGGATTTTATCTTCGTTCATAGCAAGGCAAGAGGAGCAACCAGGCTGTCTTACTTCAAAACCTGCATTTTGATATATTTCAATCAGACCTTCAGCAACTATTTGTTCTTCTACTTTTTTTGAACCGGGAACAATCAGTGCAGTCACATTTGATGCTTTTTTTCTTCCCCTGATAATTTGGGCAAATGCTCTGAAATCCTCAATCCGTCCGTTTGTACAGCTCCCTAAAAAGACATAATCTATGGGATGCCCAAGAAGCTTCATACCAGGTTTAAAACCCATATAATCAAGTGATTTTAAGAATGAGGAAGATCCTTCACTTTCATTCTGCCCTGACAACGGAATCGAACCATCAATTGCCATTCCCATCCCGGGGTTTGTTCCATATGTGATCATCGGTTTAATTAAACCGGCATCAAATTTAAGTTCTTTGTCAAAGATGGCATCAGGATCACTCTTGAGTTTTATCCACACATTAACGGATGATTTGATATTGTCTATTCCGGGTATTGAAGGAAGTTTTCTCAGATATTCGAATGTAGTTTCATCCGGGGCAATTAATCCACCTCGTGCACCCATCTCAATGCTCATATTACAAATTGTCATTCTAGCTTCCATGCTCAGGCTTTCTATTACAGAACCGCAGTACTCAATAAAATATCCTGTTGCACCGCCGGCTGAAATCTCTGAGATAATATACATGATTATATCTTTTGAAGTCACTCCTTTATGAAGCTTGCCATTCAGGGTAATTCTCATCTTTTTTGGTTTCGGCTGAATGATACACTGGGTTGCCAGAACCATCTCAACCTCACTAGTTCCGATACCAAATGCTATGGTGCCAAATGCTCCGTGGGTTGATGTATGACTATCTCCGCAGACTAGTGTCATCCCGGGCAGCGTGTAACCGAGCTCTGGACCAATAACATGTACTATACCATTTTTTGGATGGTTAAGACCGAATAACTCGATACTATACTTACGGCAATTTTCGCTCAGTTTTTCAACCTGGTTGCGTGATAATTCGTCGCGGATAGGAAGATGCTGGTTCATAGTGGGTATGTTATGATCGGCAGTCGCATTGGTTTTGCCAGGTCTCAATACCGGAATACCACGTTCTTTCAGCCCATTAAATGCCTGGGGGCTGGTAACTTCGTGGATGTAATGCATGTCGATATAAAGGACATCCGGTCCATCTTCAATGGATTTTACGACATGTTCATCCCAGATTTTGTCAAAGAGTGTTTTTGGCTTCATTTATACAATATTTGTTCGTTTCCTCCGTGCGACTCTGTGAATCCTCTGTGATCTCTGTGTAAGTTCTTAATTTTAAGTTACACAGAGAGACACAGAGGGTTTGCCACAACTGTTACTTTATTTTTGAAAGAGCGTCAATAAAGGCTTCAACTGAAGCAGTAATGATATCGGTGTTTGCAGAAAAACCATAATAGATTTTTCCCTGGTGTTCAACCTGTATGTGTACCTTACCGAGGTCATCGCTGCCTTTAGTAATTGCCTGAATCAGAAATTCTTCGAGATGCACTGTTTTGCTGATCAGCTGTTTGACTGCTGTGAATGCAGCATCGATAGGTCCGTTGCCGGTAGCCGTTGAGAAATGTACTTCACCATTAATCTTTAAACCTAAGGTGGCAACCGGAATTAAAGATTTTCCACATGACACCTGAAGCAGATCGAGCTTAAGCGATTTTTCCCCCTGGAAAACCACGCCTGCAAGTATTCTTATATCTTCATCATTTATTTCTTTTTTCTTGTCAGCGAGCACGAGGAAACGATGGTAAATATCATCAATTTCCTCTTTACCAAAATTGAATCCGAGCAATTCAAGATGGTGGTTAAGAGCGGCCCTGCCACTGCGCGCGGTCAGGATTATCGATGACTCCCTTATCCCAACCTCAACCGGATCTATGATTTCATAGTTTTCCCTGTTCTTCAGAACACCATCCTGATGAATACCCGAAGAGTGGGCAAATGCGTTTCTACCTACTATTGCTTTATTTGCCTGTACAGGCATGCTCATGAGATTTGAAACAAGCCGGCTGGTGCTATAGATCAGTTTTGAATTGATATCAGTTTTTAAATTAAGGTTATGGTGACTCTTAATAATCATTGCAATCTCTTCAAGAGAGGTATTACCGGCTCTCTCACCGATACCATTAATTGTTACCTCAACCTGTCTTGCTCCATTTATTATACCCATCATCGTATTGGCAGTTGCCATCCCCAGATCGTTATGGCAATGCGTAGAGATGATGGCTTTATCGATATTCGGAACATTTTCTTTAAGGTATTTTATCTTCTGACCGTATTCTTCGGGCAGACAGTAACCAGTTGTGTCGGGAATATTTACAACCGTAGCTCCTTCTTTTATCACTGCTTCAATAACCTTTGCAAGGTATTCGTTTTCACTTCTTCCTGCATCTTCAGCATAAAACTCCACATCATCAACAAATTTTCTTGCATACTTAACTGCATCTGCAGCTCTTTTCAGGATCTCCTCCGGAGTTGTTTTTATCTTGTATTTAATATGGAAAACAGAGGTACCTATACCGGTGTGTATCCTTTTCCTTTTTGCATATTGAAGAGCATCTGCGGCAACTTCGATGTCTTTTTTAATGGCCCGTGTAAGTGCGCAGATCACAGGACCTGAAACAACCTTAGATATTTCGACCACCGATTTGAAATCTCCGGGGCTTGAAATGGGGAAGCCGGCCTCAATCACATCGACTCCAAGGGCTTCAAGAGCTTGCGCAACTTCGATTTTTTCAATTGTATTTAACTGGCAGCCGGGCACCTGTTCACCATCCCTAAGGGTGGTATCGAAAATAATGACCTTATCGTCCATATTTTTAAGTTATTTAAAAAGGTTTTTATTTCACCGGTCTTAGTTTTCTTACAGCAGCACCTGCTCTCCACATCTCGGAATTACCCATTTCATGCAGTTCGGCGTCAAGTACCTGTTTATAGTTGGCAGCGCCGGTTGACTTGAGAACTCTCACACATTCTTCTCCCGACTTAACCTTATTATATAAGTCGGTGAAAACAGGAAGGGTCGCTGCTTTGAATTTTGGGCGCCAGTCAAGTGCCCCGCGTTGTGCAGTTGCACTGCAGTTGGCATACATCCAGTCCATGCCCTTTTCATCAACCAATCTTATAAGGCTCTGGGTCAGCTCCTCAACAGTCTCATTAAATGCTTCAGACGGACTATGGCCATTTTCCCTTAGTACCTGGTATTGTGCATCCATAATTCCTGCAAGAGCACCCATTAAAACCCCACGCTCCCCGGTCAGATCGCTGTAAACCTCCTGTTCAAAAGTTGTCGGGAAGAGATAACCTGAACCAATAGCAATTCCTAAAGCGATTGTACGTTCTTCAGCTTTCCCCGTAAAATCCTGAAAAACTGAATAGCTGGAGTTTATTCCTGCACCTGCCAGGAAATTACGCCTCACACTCGTTCCTGACCCTTTTGGTGCAACCAGGATAACATCTACAAAAGTCGGAGGGATCACTCCGGTATGTTCCTTATAAGTAATTGAAAACCCATGAGAGAAATAGAGTGCATCACCCTTTTTAAGGCATAGTTTTAGTTTTGGCCAGAGTATACGTTGAGCAGCATCCGATACCAGGTATTGGATTATTGTACCTTTTTTTGCGGCTTCCTCAACCGGGAATAAGGTTTTACCCGATACAAAACCATCAGCAACTGCTTTGTCCCAGTCGGCTTTGAACTCAGGAGCCTGTCCGATAATTACATTTATACCATTATCTTTCATATTCATTGCCTGTGCAGGTCCCTGAACGCCATAACCGATAACGGCGACAAGTTCATTTTTAAGTACTTCGCGGGCTTTTGAAAGTGAAAATTCTTCTCTTGTAACTACATTTTCGACAACACCGCCAAAATCAATTTTTGCCATGATCTTAAATTTTAAATATGTGATTAATACTGGTTTTCAATTAAGTGTCGGTTCTGTTTTAAACCGGTTGGCTTCATCCATCTCTTTCAGATATGCGTTTAACTCCTTTACTTGTTTGGTAATAGCTACTCTGCCTGATTTTGCAAACTGCAATAATCCAAATGGTTCAAGCTGAGTAAGCAATTCCGCTATCTCTGTTTTGTGGCCTGTTTTTTCAATTACTATGTATTCAGGTGAAACCTCCAGAATTCTTGCATTATGGGTCCTGACAATATGATCAATAATATTACCCGACATAATTCCATTTGTAGTGACCTTGAACAGAGCAATCTCCTGATAAATAATCTGATCGGATGTATGTACAAAAACTTTTAAGATATCAATAAGCTTTTCCATTTGTCTTGCCACTTTCTGTACCATTTCGCTTGTTGTCTTTACCACGATTGTGAGCAGATACACCCCTTTTACTGCAGATTCGGATGCTGTAAAACTGTCAATATTTATTTGCCTTCTTGTTAAAATAATAGTTATCTGACCAAGGATACCTATATGGTCCTCAGTGAATAGAGATATTGTAAATTCCTGTTTCATAGCATTATATTTTTTTTCTCTCAGGTTCTCTGTGTCTCTTCAGTGGTTCTCAGTGTAACAATTTTTAAGAACTAATACAGAGTTACACGGAGGAGTCACAGAGTTACACGGAGGTTTATTTTTAATACGTTAATCTTACTTCGGAAACTGATGATCCGGGTTCAACCATAGGGAAGACATTTCCTTCCTTCTCAATTGCAATTTCAAGAAGAAATGGCCCAGTTGCAGCAAGCATTTCTTCCAGCGAACTGTTGAGATCTTCTCTCTTTGAAACTTTTTTTCCTGGGATATTATAAGCTTTTGCAATCATTACAAAATCAGGATTAACCAGTTCCGTTGAAGCATATCTCTTATCGAAAAACATATCCTGCCATTGTCGTACCATACCCAGGTAATTATTGTTAAGTACAATTATTTTGACTGGCACATTATACTGCATGATAGTTCCCAGCTCCTGTATAGTCATCTGGAAACCTCCATCACCAACGAAAGTAATGACTTCTTTGTCGGGACTCCCTATTTTGGCCCCCATCCCTGACGGAAGTCCGAATCCCATGGTCCCCATTCCACCGGAAGTGACCAGACTGTTCGGATGACTGAATTTATAATAGCGGGCAGCATACATCTGATTCTGTCCAACATCGGTAACAATTATTGCTTCGCCATTGGTCAGTTCAGAAACCCGGCTTACGACTTCACCCATTCTTAGTTCGCCCTTGTCAGGTTTTGTTTCCGGTTTTATGACTTTCTCATATTCGGTCTTGTCACAAATCCGGAATTCTCTTATCCATTTTTCGAAAGAATTTTCTTTAACCAGAGGGATAAGATGTTTAAGGACATCTTTTGCATCATTGTTAATTTCGACATCGACTATGACATTTTTATTTATCTCGGCCTCATCGATCTCAATGTGAATTATAGTTGCTTTTTTCGCATATTTCTTAAGATTTCCTGTAACACGGTCATCAAAACGCATTCCTATCGCTATAATAAGGTCCGCCTCATTTGTAAGGAGATTCGGTCCGTAGTTGCCATGCATCCCAAGCATACCTGTAAACAGACGATGATCTGATGGAAACCCGGAAAGACCAAGCAACGTTAACGCAACAGGTATTCCTGTTTTTTCTGCAAATGCCTTCAGCTCATCTTCTGCTCCTGAAATCAGAACTCCATGGCCGGCAAGAATTAATGGTCTTTCAGCATGGTTTATCATTATTGCAGCTGATTCTATTGCCTTGGTATGCAATGGAATGTGAGGATTATAACTTCTGATGTAGTCACATTTTTTATACTTGAAATTAAGTTTTTCAAGCTGGGCATCTTTTGTTATATCAATAAGAACAGGCCCTGGCCGGCCAGATTTAGCGATATAAAAAGCTTTTGCAATTACATTGGGTATATCCTGTGGTTTTTTCACCTGGCAGTTCCACTTTGTAACCGGCATTGAAACTCCTATAATATCAGTTTCTTGAAATGCATCTGTGCCGATAAGACCCGATACTACCTGGGCCGTGATGAATACCACAGGAACTGAATCAAGAAAGGCATTTGCAATTCCGGTTACAAGATTAGTAGCGCCTGGTCCCGATGTGGCAAAACAAATACCAGGTCTGCCTGTAACCATGGCATATGCCTGAGCGGCATGTGCTGCTCCCTGCTCATGACGTGTCAGAATGTGCCTAAGCTTATCCTCATAGTCCATAAGTTTGTCATAGACGGGCATTATAGCTCCTCCGGGATAGCCAAAAATAGTATCCACTCCCTCCTCAATCAGACATTGCAGAAGAGCATCTGCACCCGTAATATGTTCCTGTCCATTGACTTCTAACGTCGCTTGTTCTTTTTCCTGTTCAGTCTTCATATAATCATTGTCTTGTTTCTCGTTTCTCGTTTCTCGTTAACTTTTATCTTTTTACTTTTGTCTTTTGTCTTTTATCTTTTACCAAGTACCCCGCACCCTGCACCCCGCACCTCGCACCCCGCACCCCGCACCCTGCACCCCGCACCCCGCACCCTGCACCCCGCACCCCGCACCCCG
>Ga0187886_1000085_pt1 | contig 134809 bp, 131 predicted proteins | sample June2016WEW_20_1_FD_133001 | JGI IMG/M metagenome (GOLD analysis project Ga0187886, IMG submission 133001) | Peatland microbial communities from SPRUCE experiment site at the Marcell Experimental Forest, Minnesota, USA - June2016WEW_20_150 | ecosystem: Environmental > Terrestrial > Soil >...
CAAGAGAAAATTTTGCGAAAACAGAGGTCTGGCCGCTGGAAGGCATATCTAATAGGCATAGGGCTAGTATTTGGAGCCACTATTATTGGCGAACTATTGAAAACCATTCCTTATTTTGACCCCGGCAATATGGACATGCTCTATCTTCTGTGTGTTGTTATATCTGCCTTTTACCTGGGAATTGGTCCATCTATAATGGTCTTGATTCTCAGCGTGCCCGCTTTTGATTTCTTTTTCCTGCTTCCACTCTATACATTAGCGGTAGCGAATGAACAAGGTGCTGTCAACGTACTTCTTTTGTTTTTGGTGGGTATCGCAATCATTTCGCTATCCCCCCGGATTCGATAAATAGGCAGGCAATTCTGTCTTAACTTATTGCACGATTTAGCGTTTAGTTTGATTGTCAAGGTCTAGTCCGTGCCACATAGTACCCTCTCACCTGTATTCTCCCCGAAGATACCGTGTATGCAGAATAGCCATTTGATGAGTTATCCTATTGGTCTTATACTATAGTGGATGGCTGATAGCAAAGTCCTTATCGTTGAAGATGACCAAACCCTACTTAGTGTTCTCGAATACAATCTTGCTAAAGAAGGCTACAATGTGGTCACTGCCACTGATGGTGCCCACGCATTGGAGGCTGCGCGGAAAGAAAAACCAGACTTAATCATCCTGGATATAATGCTGCCTAAAATGAGTGGCTTTGAAGTATGTCGCATTTTGCGCAAGGAGATGACGGTGCCAATCCTCATGCTTACCGCCAAGGATGACGAGATAGACAAGATAGCGGGCCTTGATTTGGGAGCCGACGATTACATGACCAAACCCTTTAGCATGAGAGAGTTACTTGCGCGCGTACGTGCCATGTTTCGGAGAGCGGAAATGCAGGCACCAAAGCTCGCTGCTGAAAACCAACTCAAGTTTGGTGACATTGAAGTCGATATCCGACGTCACGCAGTCACCAAAGGTGGCAATATACTAAGTCTCACGCCAAAGGAGTTTGATCTGCTTACGTTCCTAGCTAGGAATGAAAGCCTTGTCTTTAGCCGGGACCAACTTCTAGAAAAGGTATGGGGTTACGATTACTCTGGAGATACTCGCACTGTAGATGTCCACGTACGGTGGCTTCGGGAGAAGATAGAGGATAATCCAGAGGAGCCCAAGCGCCTGGTGACCGTCAGAGGCGTGGGGTACAAGCTAGAGGGATGAAGGTGTCTCACAGTATTTACTGGAAAATCACGATTCCTTTTACACTGATTGTCTTGGTCGGCATGAGTATTTTGGGGTTCTACATGGTTGATTCTACCAGGAATACTCAGATTAACCACCTGGAGACTCAACTAACGAATGAAGCCAGGCTCGTTGCTGATATCAGCAAGCCGAGTTTTGTGGACCCGGGCAGACAAACTGACCTTGATAGTATTGCCAAGACAACCGGCAAAGAGATTCAAGCCAGGATAACACTGATCGCCAAAAATGGCACTGTCCTAGGTGATACTGACCAGGACCCGCTTACTATGGAAAATCACGCCACCCGCCCTGAGGTAGTAGAGGCGCTAGCTTCCGGCATGGGGCAGGCGACTCGCTACAGCGCTACCCTTCATGAGAACATGATGTACGTTGCTGTGCTCGTAACAAATCAGGGTGAAGTCCTGGGAATAGCTAGAGTGGCTCTCCCGCTAACAGCGGTGGAAAGCGCGGTAAATAGTGCAGCTATGACTATTGCCTGGGCGATAGCGATAACCACCTTGCTGGTTATTATAGCTGCGGCGCTCATCGCCAGAATGATAACCCGACCTGTAAGACAAATCACAAAAGCGGCTGAAGGAATTGCCTCGGGAAAGCTAGATCAGCAGATTCCAATACAGACCAACGACGAGATAGGACGGCTCGGCCGTGCCTTCAATAAGATGTCCTCGAACCTGAAGAACACGATGGCAACAATAGTAGATGAAAGAAGCAAACTGGTAACTGTTCTCTCCAGCATAACTGACGGTGTTGTGATGACGGATTCTGAAGGAAATGTTGCCTTAGTTAACCCGGCAGCCGAGCGGCTCTTCAACTTCGAAGAAGCGAAAGCGATAGGTCGTCCACTAATAGAAGCTGTCCATGATTACGAAATAGACGACGTGGTCAAGAAATGCATCAATACAGCCAGTGAGCAATCCGCCCAGCTAGATTCCGTGACAGGCCGTTTCCTCAGGGTTATCGCCACCCCGATAACAACCGGTAAGTTATCAGGGGCATTAGTCCTGTTTCAAGACCTCACCGAACTGCGAAGCCTGCAAACAATGCGGCGGGAATTTGTGGGCAATGTATCTCACGAGCTAAGGACACCGCTCGCGGCAATAAAGGCAATAGTTGACACGCTACGGGATGGCGCTATCGATGACAAAAAAGCTGCCATGAACTTCTTGAACAGGCTTGACGTTGAAGTAGACGGGATGACGCAGATGGTAGCCGAACTGACAGAGCTATCACGCATTGAGACTGGCACAATCAAACTTAAGCTGGAGCCGGTGAATATTAATTCACTCATAGAAGAGGTCGCTACCAGGTTAAGTCCTCAGGCAGAAAGACAGCAAGTATCGCTTTCGACGGAGCTTTCTTCCGATTTGCCACTTGTTCAAGCCGATAAGGAGCGAATCCAGCAGGTGATAGTGAATATCGTGCACAATGCTATTAAATTCACCCCTTCGGGTGGTCGGGTAGTAATCTCTACCAAGCATAGCGGGGAGTCAGTCATGGCCCGGGTATCTGATACTGGCATAGGAATCTCAAAAGATGATTTGCCTCATATCTTCGAGCGCTTCTTCAAGGCGGATAAATCCCGCTCAACTAGCGGGACCGGGCTTGGGCTGGCCATCGCCAAGCATACAGTACAGACTCATGGTGGCAACATCTGGGTTGAAAGTGAAGAGGGCAAAGGATCTACCTTCAGTTTCAGCCTTCCTCTCTGGCCAAATCCCCAAAATCATCAGTAAAAATTTAACAAATCCTTAACAATACCTTAAACCGCCATTAAACTCCGCCTGTTATCCTATCTATAGTTGATCGTATTGTTTAGAGCATTTTGTCTTGTAATAGGATGAAAAAGGTTTTGTTTGTCTGTGTCCACAATTCGGGTAGAAGCCAGATGGCGGAGGCATTTTTTAACCATTACGCTTCCGGGAAAGCCACAGCTATATCCGCAGGAATCCAACCGGCAAGCCATGTCGACCGTACAGTGGTGGAAGCTATGAAAGAGTTAGGCATAGACATCAGTTCGAATCGTCCTAAAATGCTGACACCTGAAATGATGGAAGGTGTTGATAAGGCAGTCACCATGGGCTGTGGAGTGGAAGGCGTTTGCCCTGTTACCTTTGTCCCCAGCGAAGACTGGCATTTAGAGGACCCGGAGGGCAAATCTATCGAGAAGGTAAGGGAAATCAGAGATGAAATCGAGGCTAAAGTGAAGAAACTGATACAGGAAATTATAGGAAAAAGAGGTGAAAATGTGGCGACAGCGATATGACAATGAAGCTCTTTACCCCTGCAATGGACCTGCGACTCGTAAGCCGCGCTCATATTCAATGCGGGAGCAGAAACCGAGATTTGTGAAGGTACGGCCAATGCAGCTAAAGATGCAACTGAAGACAACATAGAAACGATATCGGTAGAATGAAAATAAGGAGTTAATCTAACAAGGTAATAAGGTCACACAAATGACGTCAGCCCATGACCAGAGGGAATGACAGACAAGTAAAAAGAAATAATGAAAATGAGACAAGGAGTAAAAAAGTTTATGACAAAACTAACAAAAAAAGGGGCTGTACCAATAGTATCAATCTTGCTTTTGGCAAGCATTGTCCTGGTTGGCTGCTCATCAACAGCAACTATACCCGCCCCAACACCAACGGCAGCGGTCAATCTCAACGGTGCCGGAGCTACTTTCCCTTACCCCTTATACTCTAAATGGTTTGATGAGTATTACAAGATCACCGGGGTAAAAGTGAACTACCAGTCGATCGGTTCCGGAGGCGGCATAAGCCAGATTACGGAAGGTACCGTCGACTTTGGCGCTAGTGACGGCATCATGACCGCCGAACAGCTTGCGAAAGCGGAGCCGGCGCATGGCCCTATTCTGCACATACCCATGACCAGTGGGTCAGAGGCAATAGTCTATAACTTGCCTGGAGTAAGTTCTGGCATTAAACTTACCCCTGATGTCCTGGCGGACATCTACCTGAAGAAGATAGCCAAATGGAACGACCCGAGAATAGTCGCTCTCAACCCCGACCTGACACTGCCTGATACGGCAATAGCAGTCGTACATCGCTCTGACGGTTCCGGCACCACTTATATCTTCACCAACTACCTGTCTAAGATAAGCGATGAGTGGAAGACCAAAGTTGGCAATGCTACCTCGGTGAACTGGCCCGGTGATATCGGTGGTCAGGGCAATGCCGGCGTCGCCGGTCAGGTGCAGCAAATACCTGGCTCCATAGGGTACGTCGAGTTGGCCTATGCACTACAAAACAATATTACCTATGCTACCCTGAAGAACGCTGCGGGTAACTACATCACACCTTCGCTGGCGTCTACTACCAGGGCAGCCGAGGGCGTGACTCTGCCGGACGACATGAAAGTGATGCTAACCAACTCAGCCAACCCGGATGCTTACTCAATCGTAGGGTTCACCTGGATGCTGGTATATGTAAACCAGACAGATAAAGCCAAAGGTGAAGCACTGGTTAACATGCTATGGTGGGCGATACATGATGGACAGCAGTACACCGCAGCGCTTAGTTATGCCCCCCTGGCAGGTGGAACAGTAACTAAGGCGGAAAATGAGATACTATCCATCAAATATCAGGAGCAACCCTTGCTACGTCGCTAGAAAGTAAAGACAGCACCATAAGTTTGATGAATGCAGGGGGGGAACCTCTCCTGCATTTTGCCGCTTTTGAAAAGTTGTGGGGAGGCCTTGAGAATGTGAAGCACATTGAACCGGAAACGGCGTCGCCCGGACGGGTGAGAGGTTGGACATCGGGTCGCCCACAGCGTTTCGGTGACCGAATCTTCTCCAATCTAACACTCATTTTTGCCCTGGTAATAGTAGGGATTCTGTTCGGCTTCGTAGTCATCCTGAACATAGATGCCATACCAGCCATTAGCAAGTTCGGGCTTTCATTTCTTGGCAGCTCATCATGGGACCCAGTCAAAGAGCAGTTCGGAGCTTTGCCGGCTATTTACGGCACTCTGCTCAGCTCTCTAATTGGGCTGGTTATTGCCGTACCGATAAGCCTGGGGGCGGCCATTTTTCTGGTTGAAATGGCACCATCATGGCTGAAAGGGACAGCTTCCTTCCTTATCGAGATGCTAGCCGCCATACCCAGTGTAATTATCGGATTGTGGGGTCTATTCGTTTTGGTGCCATTAGTGCGAAGTCCGGTTGAAAGCTGGCTGGGAAGTAAGCTGGGATTTCTGCCTTTGTTCCAGGGACCACCGTTCGGTGTGGGCTTTCTTGCTGCGGGAATCATTCTCGCTATCATGGTTATCCCAATCATTACGGCAGTTAGCCGGGATGCAATACGGGCCGTCCCCGATAGCCAGCGTGAAGCAATGATGGCTCTGGGAGCAACGCCCTGGGAAACGATTCGACGAGCAGTTCTCCCCTATTGCCGCTCGGGCTTAGTTGGTGCAGTCATCCTGGGGCTAGGTCGTGCCCTTGGCGAGACAATGGCGATAACTATGGTCATTGGAAACTCTTATGCACTGACAGCCTCTCTTTTCTCGCCCGGTGCCACCATTGCCAGCAAGATAGCCAGCGAGTTCAGTGAGGCTACCGGTGGCGTTTTCATCGGAAGTCTGGTGGAATTGGCGCTCGTACTTTTCGCTGTCACGCTGCTGATCAACATTGTGGCTCGCCTGCTGATATGGCGCATGACGGCAGTGAAGGCGCCCATAGAATGACCAATGTATAAAACTGATTACTTGCGACGTAAATGGCTTAACCGACTTATGCTTGGTCTGAGCAGTGCTGCCGCGGGGTTCGGTGTTCTGATTCTAGCCCTTATCCTGGGTTATATAGTTGTGCACGGCATCGCCTTTCTCAACCTGGATTTTCTTACTCAGGCGGCCAAGCCGGTTGGCGAAGCCGGAGGAGGGATGCGCAATGAAATTCTCGGCACCATTATCCTAATAGTACTGGCTTCAGTATTCGGTCTGCCGGTTGGACTGATGGCGGGTATTTTCCTGGCCGAATTCGCCAGCCCGAGGGCGGCGTCTGCAGTTCGATTCATGGCTGATATTCTTGCCGGTGTGCCCTCAATTGTTGTCGGCGTATTCGCCTACGCTATCATGGTCCGGCCGATGCACTCCTACTCCGCACTATCCGCAGGTGTGGCACTTGCTATCATCATAGTTCCTATTGTCGCCCGGACAGCCGAGGAGTCATTGCGTCTGGTGCCGAATTCAATGCGAGAGGCAGCACTGGCTTTGGGCATCACTCGGTGGCGGGCAGTGGTAGGGGTAATCATACCCGGCGCCATCACCGGGATTGTTACTGGAATAATGCTTGCCATTGCTCGCATTGCCGGAGAAACCGCTCCGCTCATATTCACAGCACTGGGCAGCTCCTTTGGCTTCCAGGGTCTCCTTAAGCCTATCGGGGCACTACCGCTACAGATATTTCGCTACGCTATGTCGCCTTATCCGGACTGGCACCAACAGGCCTGGGCAGGAGCTTTCGTCCTGATAATGCTGGTTCTCGGTATAAGCGTTCTGGTGCGCTGGATTAGCAATCGGAGGCGTATTTAACCCGTCATGAAAATATATGAAAGGAAGAAAAATGACCATTGTGAATAACTTGGTCAACGACAAAACGCAGTGCGAGCCAAAAGAATATATCGCCGGTTTTGAAGGCAAGAAAGGCATTCTTGAGGTCCAGGACTTGAGTGCATGGTATGGAAACACGCTTGCCATCAAACACATCGGCATGAGTATCAAGTCGCAGCTAATCACTGCTATCATCGGCCCTTCTGGCTGCGGAAAGTCCACCTTCATTCGCTGTCTCAACCGGCTGCACGAAGTCTCGCATGGCGGACGAGTAGAGGGCTGCGTCTTGCTGGACGGAAAAGATATCTACGCCAGGGACGTTGACCCTGTCATACTCCGGCAGCGCATCGGCATGGTCTTCCAGAAGCCAACTCCTTTCCCTACGATGTCAGTTTTCGACAATGTGGCAGCGGGCCTCAGGCTAACACGGCTCTGGACCCGTAGATGGGAACTGGCAGAGATTGTGGAAGGCAGTCTACGGCAAGCAGCGCTGTGGGATGAGGTAAAAGACAAACTTAATCAGTCCGGGGCTTCTCTTTCAGGCGGGCAACAGCAGCGCCTGTGTATCGCCCGTGCTTTAGCCGTAGAGCCAGAGATAATATTGCTGGATGAGCCCTGCAGCGCACTAGACCCGGCAGCTACCCTTAAAATTGAGGAGTTGATGAGAAGCTTGGCTAAACAATATACTATCGTTATAGTTACCCACAATATGCAACAGGCCGCAAGAGTCTCAGACATAGCTGCCTTTCTCATGACTGACTCGGACAGAGCCGGGGTGCTCGTGGAGTACGGGCAAACTTCTCAACTGTTCACGAATCCAAAAGACAAACGCACCGAGGATTACATTACAGGCCGATTTGGGTAAAGGCAAAGGAGGTTTTGATGGAGACAAGGTCAACCTTTCATAAGAGACTAAGAGAAATTGAGGATGATATTCTGGTCATGGGAAGCATGGTAGAAAAGGCGATTAGTCGCTCCATAGAGGCTTTAAAGAAACGAGACCTGACCCTTGCGCACCAAATAATTACCGATGACCAGAAGATAAATCAGAAGCGATTTGACATAGAAGAAAAGTGTATTCAGCTCATAGCTACCCAGCAACCTATGGCCAGCGACCTCCGTATTATTGTTGCTGTCCTTAATATAATAACGGAACTGGAACGAATAGGTGACCATGCTGAAGGTATAGGTAAAATTACATTAGAAATTGGGGATGAACCACCCTTAAAGCCACTTATTGATATCCCACGCATGGCCGAAAAGACAAATCAAATGCTACGCCGCAGCCTGGAAGCTTTTGTTAATCGAGACGCTGAAAGCGCCACAAAAATAGCTGCTGAGGATGATGAAGTAGATAACCTTTATAACCAGGTCTTTCGTGAATTACTCGTTTTCATGATGGACGACCCCAAGACCATTACCAGGGCGACGCGACTCATCTGGGTAGCTCACAACTTGGAGCGTAGTGCAGATAGGGTGACCAACATATGCGAGAGGGTGGTTTTTATTGTAACGGGGAAGATGAAAGAGATAGGAGCTTCAAAGTATTAGACAGACGGAGCTAAGCAACAATAGGGCGTTTTGTGCAATTGAAGGACGTTCATTTTGATTTCTTCTGGAGCCAAGCTACTCTTTGCGTTGCTACTTTAGCCGCCTCAATGGGGTTATTGACCTTAGTTAAATCGCCAGCCAACTTGTCGTCACCCAAAACATTCCGAATCCAAGTACTAAAGTCATTTTTCCAAGATGTGACGTGGTGGTTAAATGTCGCCTCTGTCATATAATTTAGACAGTTGACCAGTTCAGTCAAGTTGGCACTGACACAGCCATCTTCACAGAAGAAACGCTTATCACCTGTCACGTCTGCCAAGACTCTAGCAGCATCCTGTTTATTCTTTACAACCATTTTCAACCTACTATTTCTCTTCTGAATGTCTGGTCAGCTACGGCTCCAGCACTCGCAAGCTGAGCCAAATGCTGTGAGACTACGGTACCCGCATGTACGACGTGTTTGACAAAATCCCCTGGTCCCACATCAGGCAATACCCTGCAACTGCTGCATATGGCAGTGTGCGATGGTATTGTGACAGCCTTTCCCACGACTGTGATACCTACGTCGCTGGGGACGCGCGAAGTTCTAAGGCCAACATAGCAGAATTCGCCTACCTTCACTCCTTCATCAAGGATTGAGCGGTCGACTACACTGTGTTCGCCTATTACGGTCTCTGCCATTATTATTGAATTTCTTACCACGGCCTTTTCTTCGACCCTGACGCCAGGGGACAAAATAGAGTCATGGACTTCACCCTTAATCACACAGCCGGGGCTTATAAGGCTGTCTTTTACACTGCCTTGCCCGGAAATTTTTGGTGGTGGCAGACTCCCATCGTCTTGAGTGAGGATAGACCATTGGGTGTTGAGGCTAAGAGATGGCACTTGGCGGGTAAGCTCCATATTTGCCCGGTAATATGCTTCCACAGTCCCTATATCTTGCCAGTATTCATTGAATTTATAGGCGAAGACCTTATCCCTGCTTACCATCTTGGGTATTATGGCGTGTCCAAAGTCGTGGGGTGAACTAAGGTCGGCAGCGTCCTCCGCAAGACGTTCCAGCAGGGTTTGTTTGTTAAAGATATAGATACCCATGGAAACCAGGTTGCTTCCAGGAATTCTGGGCTTCTCCACAAAGTCTACTATCCTGCCTTCATTCCTTGTTTTGACTATGCCAAACCGATGAGCCTGTTCAATTGGTACTGACACCACCCCTACGGTAACATCAGCTTCTACCTTCTGATGGAAAGCCAACATCTTGCTGTAGTCCATTTTGTAAATGTGGTCAGCGGCCAATATCAATATGGAGTTAGCACTTTGTCGCTGTAAATAATCAATGTTCTGATAAACAGCGTCGGCAGTGCCTGTATAAGAGCTTACCTTCGGCTCAAGGACGTGGAAGTTGCTATGGTTGCCGTTCATAAATTGCCACTGGCTCAAATAGCTTTCTATGCTGGAACGCTGGTAATCAGTTAAGACGGCTATATCGCCAATTCCAGAACGTACACAATTGGTCAGTACAAAGTCAATAACCCGGAATTTGCCTGCGAAAGACAGGATTGGTTTTGCCCTCAAGTAGGATAGAATACCCATCCTTTCGCCCCGCCCACCGGCAAGAATCATGGCTAGCACCTTTGTCATAGCCTCGCCCTCCCTCAACACAGAAAACTATATCAGGTCAATATGAAGATATTGCGAAGAAAGTTACAAAATTGCATGAAGATTAGGTAATAAATTGTTATGGTCGAGTTTTAGCTAAAGAAACGGCTAGTTATGCCGACAAGATGCTGTGAAAGTTCTTGTTGTCTCCCTCCGGTTCGTTGAAAGTTGGTTTATGGAACTCGCAATGCGAGAAGACCTGGCCGAGGTCAGAGGGAGTAATCGCATAGGCTGGAAGTTTGGAAAGCTTCTATACCCAGCGAGAGTGCATTTTATAAAATCTAGGTAACAATAGCCTGAATTGTTACCTTTCCCTCTCCGTGGAAGCCAAATAGTTTCTCAAAAGTTGCCCCATCAATTACTTTTACCTATTGATCAACAAACGTCGCCGAAAGGACTTGACAAGTGTATGACTTGATGTTATACTTTTATGTTGATGGGCAGAGTAACTAAGCATGATGAGCTTATTGCCTTAAGGCTGCCAGCGGAGCAGCACCAAGACATGGAATGGCTCCGTGATGAGTTCGGCTATGGCAGTGTTTCCGAGGTTATACGGCGGAGTGTAAGTCTCTTTGCTGACCTGCACCGCCTGGAGATTCTGGGCGTTGATGTTGAAACGAGGTTAGCTAGAGCTATCGAAGGGAATGCGATTGCGGACTTTGGCGAGGCTATCAAGAAATTTGAAGCCCTGCATCGAGCTTTGGACATACTGATAGAGGCTGTTGAAGGAAAAGGACGCCAGAAAAAGCGGAAGACTGGGTGAAAAAGTGGATACGGGCATCGGAGAATTAGCGAGACAGATTCTGGGCATTCCAGAGGGGGAGACCGTGACGCTTTGGGAATTCCCCGGCATCCAGGGCTGTCCGGTCGCTTTCCATCAAGTGAAGCAGGGACTTGCCAATTGTCCCCTGGGGTTTGACCGCCGATTGGTGCCGAGCCAGCCCGAACCATGGATGAGAGGCAAATGTGAGGATGAAAGCTGGAAGGACAACTGGAAGCAGATTCTAGAACAGTGCCAGCTGTGCCGAGGTAAACTGAGGCTTTCCAACGATGAAGCGCAGCGCCTGCAGAGGATTCAGGAATCATTGTTCAGGAGGAGGGAGAAGAGATGAAGCATGACAAAGAGACAGAGGTTATGAGCCGAGATCAGTTGGATGGTTACATCGACGAAGCAGCCAAGGCAGCAGGGTATGAGGATGGTTTCGGCGTCAAAAGCTGTGACCTTATGAAGCCTACCTGGTGGGCGGCTTACGTCCGGCAGAGCTTGGTGGAGCAGGCGCAAAACAATCGCATACCTGAGTATCTGCTTACCTGCGCACGCATGGCGAAGCAGAGAGCCTTAACCGTGCCGCAGGAATATATTGTTGTTGACCATGAGAGCAGCGAATACCTTGACCGGAAAAATATGGCGTTCCTCAGGAAGGAGTTAATAGCCAAGCGTAGGATTCAGGGAGTGCTGATACCTTTGCAGGGACGGCTGACAATGGATCCGGGACAGCAGCTTATCTTCGAGAGGGAATGCACGCACTATGGTGTGGAGTTTGTCTTCGGCGATGTGCCTAGTGGAGCGGATTGGGCCAGTAGCACCAGCCGCCTGATCATGGCTAAGGCCAATGCTCTCAGGGTCCAAACAAACAGAGACAGCGCCAGGGCGGGCAACATAGGAAGGGTACTCAAAGGCATGGTGCCGGCAAGCCGCGCCGCTTACGGTTATCGCTACAAGGCAGACAGGGAGATAGCCCCTGACGGCAAGGTTATCATCAAGCGTGCCTGGTGGGAACTTGACGAGTCTGATCCTGACGGTCAACTCATTTATCCGAGTCCAGCCTGGGTTGTGATTCAGATCTTTACCTGGGTTGGCAGTGAAGGACTCAGCCTCTTCTGGGTGGCCAACAAACTGAATGAGATGGGTATCAAGGCCCCAGATGGTGGCAAATGGTCGCCTGCCGGGGTTTCTGCCATCGTCCGTCATCACTGCTACACAGGGACTCACTATTATAACGCCAATGCCAGAGTGCCAAATCCCGATAGACCTCTAGTTGACATAACTGCAGAGATTAAGAGGACCCTTCTCAGACCTAAACCCAAGGATGATTGGGTAGAATTCAAAGTTCCAACCTTGGTGAGTGAAGAACTATGGCAAAAGGCCAACGCTACTATTGCCCAGAGGGGAAGGGGAAGAGGTAAGCAGGGGAAGACAATCCAGGCCTTACTTCGCAATCGCATATATTGCCCCAGGTGTTGCCAGCCAATGGTGGTTAGACGTGCGGGCCACCTGAATGGTGTCTACTACTACTGTTCCCGATACTTCAAGCCTTGGGTTGAGCACCCCTGCAATTACAGGAAATTCGTCCCTGGCACATGGGATCAACTGGTATGGCAGGACATTTGCTCGTGGCTTAGGACTGATGCCTGGGTTGAGCAACAGCTCTCCACGGAACTATTGCAGGACGAGAATGTGGAAAAGCTACTCAGACTTCAGTTGCTGAAGACATCACAGGCGGAGGCCAGAATTACTAAGGTTCAAGAGGGCTTCGAGGGTGGACTGTACAACCGGTACGAAGCCAAGATGCGTATCGACGAACACCGGGCGACGATAGCCAAAGCGGAAAAAGAGATTAAACGACTCAGAGAAGAACTAGAGGACTCGGTCTCTGGTTGCACCGACTTGGAGGCATTAAGAGAGGAATTGAAGGTACTGAGGGATAGCAATCTCGATGGAGCCACCTTCGAAGAGCGACTGGACGTTATCTCCAAGCTGGGCATCAAGGTTTATCCCTCCGAAGATCTCAAGACTATGAGGGTAAGCTGCCAGCTAAATCTTGGTCAGGTGCAATCAGATATCCAAAGTGATAAGGTGCAATTAAGTAAATCACAAGCCGATGAGGAATGTGAGTTAGCAACTAAGTGCCGAAAAGTTATGAATGGTAGCGCATACGGGATTCTAGGGATTTGAACCTAGACCAGTAAAACCTACATACGCTTCTGTAGTATTCAAAACTTCGCTGTGCTATCTAGTGTTTTGCAGTATATTAGCAACTTAATTAGCAAGGGGGGAACATGACTATAGGGACCACTTTCATACCGGCAGACCTGGCAGATGGCCATTCACTAATTGCCGTCAGATGTGTAGGGCATTGCGCGGAACCTGTTTTATTTGAGGGCGATATCGTTGTTTTCGACCCGGCAGCGGCGCCGAAAGCCGGGGACACTTTGTTTGTTAACGAGCTGGCTACAAAAAAGCCAGGGCTACTAAAATTTACTGGTTCTGACAGTTTAAAGGGGCAGCATGTCTACGGCGTGGCCAAAGCGATAAACCGGCAATTGTAACCAAGATATTTTTTGAGAAATAATTAGGGGCGGTCAAACAGGCCGCCTTGAGGAGATTTAAAAGTGGCAGAAGTTACAATGAAACTGGACAAAAAACGGCGCTTCCGCCTCAATCTTATAACCTTGGGTCTATTTGAAGAGACAACCGGCATTAAATTGAAGCCTGAAATATCAAGTCTGCCATATCATGCCGTTGTTTTGTTATGGGGAGGGCTTGTCCAGGATGATCCGGCATTGACCATTAAAGAAGCAAAGAAGCTTCTTATTTCACATTACCGCGAAGTAGTAAAAGGGCTAAAGAAAGCCTTCCGCCTTTTTAAAAAGGAAAGGGGAATTAAATGAACGAATTAAGCAAACTTTTTGTTGTCATAGGCGCCAAAACTGAAGAATTTCAGCAAGGCATGAAGGACCTGCAGTCCTCAGCCCAAAGTTCTATTGGCAAGCTGAATTCTTTATTAGGGGGGCTTCTACCCGAAATGAGCATGGCTGCTGTTGTAGCAGGCATGGGGGCAATCGCGTCTAATCTTATGAACCTGGGCGAGGACCTTACAAATACAGCCATACGCACCGGTATGTCTACTCAGGCACTTCAGGAACTAGGCTACGCGGCAGAAAAAGGGGGCTCATCTCTTGACCAGGTGCGAGTAGGGATGCAGCAATTCGCCAGGGTTTTGCTTGATGCAGAGAATGGTTCGGTGACAGCTGTAAGAACATTCCAGCAATTAGGATTATCCTTCAATGACCTGCAACAAATGGACCCGGAAAGCCAATTCAAAGCGATTGCTCGGGCATTAAATAATATTCCTGACCCAACTCAACGCGCCGCTTTGGCCATGGAGATTTTTGGGCGTTCCGGTACAGAATTGCTACCTATGATAGGTAACTTGGACACCTATATTAGCAGGTTACACGAGTTAGGAATTCTCAGCGATGCTCAAGTAACTGCTCTTGCAGATACCAAAGGGGCTACTGAAGACCTCCACACCGCCTGGCAGGGATTAACTGGTGCACTTGCAGCGACCGTTTTCCCTAGTCTGACATCCTTCATTGGAGACCTGGCTACGCTTGTAGGCTATATTAAGCAAGCTGTCGATTGGATGAATAAACTGAATAGTACATTAAGCCGTCTGGATTTGTCGAAAATCTTGAATATGCCATCATGGTTTACTGGTGGACTCAGCCAATTGTGGGCAAGTCCAGGTTCTGAAAGCGGTGGAGCGGTTTCCACTGGTGGCATGAGCCAGGCCGAGATTAGCCAGCAGAATTATCTAGCTCATCTTCAGGGTTATCAATCCGGCGGTATAGTCCCCGGCTCAATCGGGGAGCCTCAACTTGCAATGGTCCATGGTGGTGAAGTTATATCACCGGCCGGCGGCTCCGGAGTTAATATTACCGTTTCTCAACTGATAGTCAGGGAAGAGGCCGACGTCCAGCGAATAGCCAAAGAACTTTATCGCCTGCAACAGTTAAGGAAATCTTATGTCTAAAGACTGTCAGCAAAGGAAGGTGACTTATGGAAATAATAGTTATATTCTGTTTCTTAATCTGGTGTCTGGTTCTTTGTGGCTGGCTATACTCTGAACTGCCGGAGAGGCCGAAGATAAAAAGACGGAGAACACGGCCGGCCAGGTAATTAGGATCGTAAGGTATTTCTCAAGAAATAATTTGACCAGGGATAGCCCCATCAAATCGCTGCAGCTTCAAAGCTTCAGAACCGAGTGGGCAGTTTCGCGCACACACAGCCAGCAAAACAGGAAGATAAATCATGAAGATAGAAATTAATATATGGTGGCAAAATGGGTAATTTAGCTTCAAAAACTGGGGAAATAAAGCAGTTAGCAAAACTTTTGCTGGCTGATTTTCCGGTTAATTCGGACAAAAAAACCCGATTTGACCATGGGCAGCAAAACCGTGGGCAGCAAAACCAGAAAAGGAGGTAAATTAAATGGGGGGACCTGGTTCGGGAGGAAGCAACAAAAAGTCCATTGAGCAACATATTCTTAACGGAACGTACAGACAATCGCGGCATGGTGGGTTATCAGCTGTTCTTCAGGCTTATAAAAAGCTTGTTAAGGAAAGAAGATCGAGAAAATCAAGGTGAATATTTGATAGGAGTCTGTCCGAATAAATGCCCTGAATAGGCAGGCGGCTCTTTTTTTCCATGATATTGTTCAAGCCGTTCTGTACTCCTCGGGCACTAACTTAATAAGGCCGGAGCCAGGTCGAATTGGTTGCCGGCAGACGAGCTTGATTCCTTTGGGAGCGTGGGGGTTTGTCTTGAGGCTGAGGAATTGGTCTCAAGGGGAGCTCTTGAGCTAACAGTGGCTCAGGCGAGTGAAAACTTTTGTTTAAAAACTAAGGAGGTATCAAAGTGTTACAAAATATTCCAGCAATGCAAAGGAAAAGAACGGAGCTTCTTGCAAAAGCTCGTGAGCTTCTTGACAATGCAGAGCATAGGGGCATGTCTGAAGGTGAGGACACGGAATACAAAAACCTAATAGCTGAGGTCGATGACCTGACTGTTCGCATAGACAAGGGAAAAATGCAGAACAGCCTGGAAATGGCTACCGCACCCGGTGGTGGAAGAGGTGGAAAAGGCATCTATCTCGCCGATGAGGACCGAGCTTTCCTAAACTACATACGCAAAGGGAAAACCGGCATCACTCAGGACGAGGAAAGGGCGCTTGTAGAGGATTCTACCGGCGGCTACCTGGTCTCGCCGGCTATCGAAGAGGAACTGCAGCGAAGCTTGGCTAAATTTGTAGTAGTCCGCCAGCTCGCCAGCCAACGCACGATTACTAAGGACCGAATACTGGTGCGTGACATAACCGAGGCCGAAGTGAACTGGGGTAAGCTCGAAACCGGAGCTGCAATCACCGAAGCCACGCCCGCGCCCTCGGAGGATTACAAATACATCGAGGACCTCTCCGGGCTCGTTAAGGTAGGCAGAGATGAGCTCGAAGACTCAGACTATGACCTGGTTAACTTTATGTCCGATTCCTTTGGCCGGGCAATAGCTGAAAAGGAAAACTATGGCTTCCTCAAAGGTAGGGGGCATAGTGAAAACGAACCTGACGGCATAACCGTAGACCCGACTCTGGTGGCGGCCACTAAGGCCACTGCAGATGATGGGGTGGTGACTATCGATGACTTTCTACAGTGCATCTATGAAGTCCCGCCCAAGTACCGGCAGGGCTCAGCCTGGGTTTTTAACTCTACGTTAGAATTAGAGATCCGTAAGCTGCGGGCCGAGGTAGCAGACGGTTACTACGGAAATTACCTCTGGCAGCCGTCTCTAATAGCCGGTGCCCCGCCTACATTCCTTGGCTACCCTGTGTATAACCAGGATGACATGGAAGACCTGACCGGTACCCAGGGTGTGATCGCGGTCTTCGGCAACTTCCAGTATGGCTACCGCATACTCGATCGCTCGGAGATAACCATACTACGGCTTAATGAGCTCTATGCTGAGGCCGGGTTAGTGGGTTTCATAGTGTATCGAAGGGTAGGCGGATACCTTATTAAACCGTCCAATAAAGCCCTGGTGCTTCTGACCGAGCATAGCGCTTAACTTCGGTATCACCGCCAACTCCTGGCGTTGATATATCCGTTCAGCATGGGGACCGCCCGGAGCTTTAGTCTGAGTTCTATCCGGGCGGCCCTCGAACTTCGGTATCACCACCAATTCGCTCTGGTGTTGATATACGTTTCGCATGGGGGACCGCCCGGGGTGGAGTGGCCCTGGGCGGTTCCTGGATAAACCAGCATGATAAAAGATATTATTTTTTTTAACAATTTCGGCCTCTATTCACAATGCGAATTAGAGGCGATAAAGAGAGGGCAAAAACTCGCCCGCTTTGTGGCCGATTGTGTCGAGGCATATTTTGCCAAGCGAGGCGAATCCAAAACATTTAAAAATAAACAGCAGCTATTTATTGCCTGCCAACAACAAGCCGACAAAGAGGGTATTTCAGTGGCAGAGTTTATTGAAAAATGCTGTGCCGCGTTTATCGGGAAGCCGGCTGTCAAAAAGGGCAAAGGGGGCCTCCTGGACTTAAACCGCGATGCTTAGGTATTTCCTGAGAAATAATTGACCAGGGGAAGGTATCAACGGCCTTCGGGCCTTGATATACTCGCTTAAGCCCCTGGCTTTGGAGAGGTAATTGGCAGCCTCTCCATTGCCGGGTGGTCTTATGGGGAATTAGGCGGGTAAAAGCCTGGATGCCTCAGAAATCGCATCGTAGGGGCTTGGTTTTAGCAATAAACGGCTTCAACACCTTTGCCGGCGCTGGCTGGCTTGCCAAACCCCGGTAATCAGCCAATATAACGGCTAAACACATTGAAGGATAGTTAATTATGAAAGGGTATGTCCGAGTTACCATCTTCTTCGAAAAGGGCGACAAGGAGTTCTTTCAAAAATTCTACTAATAGAACGTGAACGAATTCCTGAACGCTTTGTCGGATAGGTTCACCATCTATTGTTATGGAACCATTTGGCTCAATTTTACTTTGTACCCTGAAATGGCGGTCATTTAAAAGTCCATCATCCCTTAAACGACCAATCAATCCTTCAGTTATCCGTTCTGTCTTTCGGCTTAACTTATCTCGTAATTCGGATTCAGTATATGTTTTGTCCATAGCATTCTAACTCCGCTCGAGGTTTAACACATTAGTGTTTTCAATGATATCAGATTTCAAAATAATACACTACCCGGCTCTGAACTAGCGAAGTTGACAAATTTTTTCTGCTCCGGCAGCTCATTAGCTTTAAATTTCTGGTACGCCTCTATTGACAAGTATAAAGTGCGGGTTTATAATAAAGTAATGATTTATATAAGGAGCTCAAAATGAACGACCTAATCAGCCGCAAAGAGATTATTTCTCAGTTGAGCAAGGTGAATAGGGCAATTACCAATGTAACGATGATAAATTATGCTAAAGAGGAGCTCATCGACCAGCCTGTTTCTCAAGGTGCCGGGAAAGGTGCGCACGCATATTACCCTAAAGACACTCTTGAAAAAATACATGCCATTCATACTCTCATGTGGCTAGAACAAATACCACCTTCAAAAATGCGATGGGTCGTTAAAGTGGGGACTTATTTGGAAGGTAAAATCTATAAATCCTATAGTGACGTGGTGGGGGATGAAGACCTGAGAGATATGATAGACGGTTATCCGCGGCTGGCTTTCTATACTGCCGAATATTTGAGATTAAAGAATGGAGCGAAGAGAATGTTTGCTCCGGATGCGCCGGGAGCTCTCATCGGTGCTAACCTCGAGATTTTAAAAGATAAACAGGCTGTGTACTCATTTGTTGAAGGCGCGACCGCAGAGCCGATAGATATCCCTTATGTTTCCCAGGGATTGCTCGTTATGATCGCGAATCAGGAAAATGAGATTTTATCAAATCTGAAGTGATAACCCGGGGCTGTTAAGGTCCACCAACGGCCGTAAGAAGCCAGCGGATTAAAGGGAATAATCATTTTTGTAGAGACTAAGGTCTGAGGCACTAAGAAAGTATGGCGGCAGGGAACACGGCAAAAGATATTCTAGAGCGCGGCTCAGTTGTATACCGGGGCGAGGTTACCGCGGAAGGTTTTCGTCTCGAGGGGCAAACTGAGGTCCTGCCGGCTGATTTTTACTTGAGACAGTTTCTGGGTCAAAGCGTTTCTATTCAAATTCGACCATTGAAAAGGCAGTATGTATCGTTTGAACGTGAGGAATCGGCCAGGATACACGGCAAAATCGAACCTATACTTGACCCGACGCCGGCAGTGGCGGACCGTGGGGTAGGGGGGGGCCTGGGTAAAGCCAAAGAATAATCGTCAGGAATGTTTTTGAGCGGGTGAAAAGCATGATGGCAGGAAAATATACAGCAAGCGAGCTTTTAAGGCGCAGCTCGGTTAGCTTAGAGGAAATCAATATATCCTTCCTGGACGCTGCAGGTAGCAGCGGGCGAGACATGAAGAAAAGGAATACCCTAGGTGGTTAATAAAACCGATATCAATACTGACCGCCTGGTGCTTTCCGTTGAAGAGGCAGCTGCGGCTTTGGGGATTGGCAAGTCAACGGCGTTCAAATATATCAGGGAAGGCAAGTTGCCGGTGAAGCGCCTCGGCCGGCGCATCCTGGTGCCGCGGGATAAACTTACAAAGTTTTTAAACCAGACTGAGGGATCCGGGTATGACGGACCAAAATAACGGACACCATAGCTACTTTACACAGGTCCCGCATCTTGTCGATGACATGAAGCTGACACCTGCCGGCTTTCGTCTTTATGCACATCTCAGAAGAGTCTGTGGGGAAGATGAGGGGGGCTCTTGCTGGCAAAGCCAGGATCGGCTCGCACACATATGCCACATGAATAAAAATACCGTGTGTCGCGCTAAACAGGAACTCAAAAAAAAGAGGTTAATTCGGATAAAAAAAGAGGTTAATGGGGGGCACGTTCGCCACATAATCAGCGTTGTCGATATTTGGGATAAGAATCAAGCAGTATATTGCGACTTAAAACAGGTACCGCAGGTTATATCAGTACCACAGGTTAAAATAGTACCGCAGCTTAAAACAGGTACCGCAATCGGCTTAAAACAAGTAAGGCAATCAACTCAAAACAGGTACCGCAATCGGCTTAAAACAGACCCTCTAAGAAGAACCATTGAAGAAAAACCACCTAAGAATAACCAGCGAAGAAAAACCAATTCCCGTAGGGTTTTGCAAGCAAAACATAAAAGGCCAGTGAAGGTTAAGAAAAATGGAAGTTGAATGTCCAAAATGCGGCGAAAAGGTTAAAGTCCAGGGTTTAGGGCGCCGCCGGCTGAATATATCGCTCAAAAAAGTTATTGAGGCGCTTAACAGGCACGGTAGTGTGGACCCGGCGGCGGAAGAGTTAGGCTGCTCCGCGGCTTATATTTTCGGTATCTTGAAAGACAACCGGTTAAAAGTTAAAGATGTAATCATGGGAACTGCTGCTACTGTAGTAGATGTAGCAAGCCGTAGTGAGGTATTTCTTGAGAAATAACTACTCGCCGTCATCTGCCGTCAAGTGTCGTCACTTGTCGTCAAATGTCGACAAGCAAAAGGTTAAAGGATATACTAAGGCTGGCCAGGCCACTGAAATGAAGAGACGGGCAAGGGGCACCGGCAGCATTAAAAAGCGGGCAGCCGGCAGTTATACCATTATCGTTAGCCAGCTGGACCCGGGCACCGGCAAATATCGGCAGAAGTGGATGACGGTCCGCGGCACAAAGGCAGACGCTGAGCGCCGGTTAAGAGACGAACTGCAGCGCATCGACCGCGGCAGTTTTCCTGATTCTGGCAAGAAGACGGTAGCCGGATATCTCCGGGAATGGCTTGACGATTATTGTAAAAACAGACTGTCACAGCGCAGCCTCGAGCGTTACCAGGGGATCATCGAAACCTATTTTATTCCGGCATTCGGCCATGTTAAATTAAGCGAGCTCCGGGCGGCGCACCTAAGACAGCATTACGACATGATCATGGCCAGGGGCCGCGGCCAGGGTAAAGATTCAGCTAATACGGTCCGGTTTCACCATTCGGTTATTCATAAGGCGCTGCAGACAGCGGTTAAAAAAGACCTGTTAAATCAAAACGTAGCCGATAAGGTTGATCTGCCTCGGGTCATGCGCAAGGAAATGGAAATCTGGACCCAGGACGATATAAACCAGTTTCTTGGAGCGGCCAAAGACACGCCATATTATGTACCGTTTTGCACCGCGCTTTACACCGGAATGCGCCGCTCCGAGCTCCTGGGCTTGAAATGGACCGACATAGACCTGCAGCACGGCCGTATCGCTATAAGTCGTGGCCTTCACCAGCTCAAAGGGGGCACGTACATTTTTGCCGAACCGAAATCAAAGACAAGCCGGCGGTCAATAGCCATACCAACCTCTCTGACTTTGCTTCTTAAAGAGCATTTTAAATCTCAGAAAATGGAAGATACGGTTTTTGGCAAGAGAAAAGGCGATAGCGATTTGGTATTTTGCACATCTAAGGGGGGCCCGCTTCGACCTAATACAGTCACCCGGGCCTGGACTATGGTAATCAAGAAATGCGGTGTCAAACGGATCCGCCTGCATGATGCCCGCCACACCTATGCCAGCTTAATGCTTTTAGCCGGCACTAATTTAAAGGTGGTATCTGAAAGGTTAGGGCACTCAGGCATTGATGTGACCGCGGATATCTATTCTCACGTCATGCCGGGCCTGGACGAGGAAGCGGCCAGAAAATTTGACGAAATAATGAAGCGGCGGGACCTGTAATTAGCAGATTGTTAGCAGATTTGACATAAAGGACAAAAATTGAATCTAACGAAGGGGGTTTGGTAGCGCATACGGGATTCGAACCCGTGATCTCCGCCTTGAGAGGGCGGCGTCCTAAACCCCTAGACGAATGCGCCACAGGCACCCATTATTACTTGGCTAGCCGTAAGAAGGACTCTGCGCCCGGACTTTATCTGTGCAAGAATGATAGGCGCCGTTGGACATTATCTCCCCTGGTAAATGGAAAGTCAAATTGGCTGGCTGGCTGTAATTCCGGCTATGCCACGAATACTATTGGTGAGCAGCGCAATCTCTCGGGAATATACGTCGCGGTCCAATTCGTCAAGATAGTCTAAGTCCCTATCTTTCTCTCTAAGCGCCTTTAATATCTCTTCGGGGTTTTTCCCCATCCGAGCTGCCGAGCCGATATACTCATACCATTCAACGAGCTTTGTTCTATAGAGTTTTAGTCGTTCGAGCCCATTGTCATAGCAACCGAAATGGCTGTAGCAAATCTTCCGGGGTTTTAGTGCCATGAGTTTGTCAACGGAAGAGAGAGTTACCTCCAATTTAAACGGTGGCGGCGTTGCCACCCTTAGGGCCCCATTGATGCAGACGCCCGCAGCTTCGCCGGCAAGCAGAACGCCGTTAGCTCGGTCAAATAAGCTCAAGTGATGGACGGCATGCCCCGGGGTAAGACAGACTTCTAGAATCAGGTCGTGACCAAGGTCGAGTCTCATTCCGTCCGCCGCATCTATTAGCCTATCTTCGGGCACCGGTTCAATCGGGCCGCTTTTAACGGCGTAGTCGCCTAAAACTTTCAGGCTGGACTCCCACAATGCAGTAGGATTTATCAAATGCGCATGAGCGCGACTGTGAGCCAGAACTTTGGCGTTAGGCAGTGCCTTAACCACTCCTCCGGCACCACCGGCATGGTCGATGTGAATATGTGTGAACACAATGTAGTCAATGTCTTCGGGATTGATATCAGCTTTCTTCAATGCAGAAAGCAAGGACGGAATAGCCGCCGTAGGTCCAGTATCTACGACGGCGTTCTTTTCACCCGAAAGCAGGTAAGTCCCGATAAATTTGTTGTATCCGGGTATGGGCGGCTGTAGATGTAAAAGCCTGATGTTTGGCGTTACAGTAAATATTTCCGGTTCTACCATCATTACCTTTTTTATATAAGGGTATTTTGTAGTATTTTGGATTTGAATTATGATGCTACTTGCTGGAGCAGCCTGTCAAGCACAAACCAGTTTAGATTTACTTACTAATGGCAATTGATATATGGCTTTACCTGAAATGGGAGTTCGTGATAGCTACACAGTGGCTGGGGATCCAGGATTCGAACCTGGCCTCACGGATTCAGAGTCCGCTGTCCTACCGCTAGACTAATCCCCAACCTGTCGGGGATTATAACAAAGGTTTATATCTATGGCAACCGTAATGAAATATTGGCAGATCTTCTCATATTTTAGCTGCAATTCCCAGACTTTAAGGTATCTATTACCAAATTACTAGTCTTTTTAGTACTAAATCATCATTACCTATGTCACAGATTGGCAGTATAATTGTAGTATACGACATAAACCTTAGGCACAGAAAAAACGTTATAACAAGCGTAAAATAGTCTTTTCGGAGGTGTGTATGAACGGATACCGGTATCTAATCTTTGCTGTAGGGTTTTTTCTTCTGTTGTTGCCCATCTCAGCAACAGGCTGTGTGCAATCAATGCCCGGGGCGGGAAAGGTCTCATCTGACGGAGCTAACGTCACTAATCCGATACCTAAGGACTATGCCGAGTTTGAAGTGGGGCCGCTTACGGTAACTCGAAGTGGCGTAAGTGTCGGCGAGATGGCAACAGTTTCTGCAACTGTTACAAACACGGGCGGCGTCCAGGGTACTTATACCGCAGTTCTAACCATTGATGGACAGCCGGCTAACCAAAAAGATGTCTCGATTGAGCCTGGGGGTACTGAGGCTGTAACCTTCCAGGTAAACAAGAATGCCCCCGGCAGCTATAAGCTAGAAATTGTAGACTCGTCCGCTACACTGAATGTTTACCAGTGGCCGTATAGAATCCAGTATGACTTGGGAAATGCCTATGGAGAACTATTAAGTGTAGCCGGAGATTATGGCTATATAGTTCATTTCTCGCCGCCGGCAACGCCTTTTAAAATACAAAAAATCGAATTATATGTGCAGGGCATTGTGGCCAAGGACAGTGACTGGTACGATAGATCTGCAACAGTGAGAATTTGGGACAGTAACAGAACGCAGCAACTATGGTCAGTGAATCTTCCGTGGCGCGTTTTTTGGAATGATGTGGGTAGTTTCTGGAAGGAGATTGAAGTTCCGAACGTCAGCGCTAACGGCGATTTCTATGTGGAAATAGTCACGCATAGTCCCCAGTTCCAGGGTGAAATGGTGGCCTGGCCATGGGGTTCTGAAGTTCGTCCTGCCATTTTCGTGGGCTATGACAGGCCTAATCCATACATAACTTCAGGCGTGTCATCTACTGAAACCCGGTCGGGTATATCTAACATGGGTCAACCTGTGGAAGTTCCGATTAAATACCAGGGGATCAACTGGCTAATCCGAGTCGATGGCGATGGCAGCCTTTAACGAATTGGCTAGTTAGTTTATTATAGACACAAACCTCTGTAACATATAAATAGGCAGCTATAAGGGCGGGACTGAGGAAGCTCATTCCTTTGTCCCGCCAATTCTTTCCTTGACCCACCGACGCCTTATTTGACGTTTATTTCTAATCATTGAGCACAACTTAATTTGCCACTATTGCCGACTCGTTGCTATACTCAATTACAGAGGATTGAGTACTTTGATTGACTGGCAGGCTTTGCAGCAGGTTATCGGGATAAACTTTAAAGATGAGTCCTTACTGCAGCAAGCTTTTATTCATTCCTCCTATACAAATGAGAATCCAGGCTCTCCAATTGCCGATAATGAGCGACTTGAATTCCTCGGCGACGCGTTATTGAGCTTTATCGTTGCTGAGGAACTGTACCGTGAGTTTCCCAATTTTAGCGAAGGTGACCTGACTGAGATTCGAGTGTCGTTAGTTCGCCAGGAAAATTTAGCGGAAATTGCCGCAGGACTTAAGCTAGGCGATTACCTACTTTTGGGAAAGGGTGAAGAGGTAACCGGAGGACGCCAGAAACAAACTAACCTGGCTGATGCCTTCGAAGCCCTGATTGGGGCTATATTCCTTGACCAGGGGTTAAGCATCGTTTCGGATTTTGTTTTAGCCAAATTTGCCGCGCAGCTTGAGGAGGTGAGAGCCAGGGGGATAGGGCGAAACTTTAAAGCTCTACTGCAGGAGTTGACGCAGGCTAAATACAAACAGCTGCCGGCTTACCGCGTCGCGGAAGCTTCGGGTCCCGACCATGACAAAAGCTTCGTTGTTGAAGTCACGCTCGGGGATAGGACGTTGGGGTCCGGTTCAGGAAAAACTAAAAGAGCGGCAGAGATGGAGGCTGCTCGCTCAGCCTGGGAGAAATTGTCGGCCGAGTAGAACCATCGTGTCTATGATGCCGGTTGAAGTATCACAATTTCAGTAGCTTCCGGCAACTTGCCGGCCTTTAATTCCATCTCGCTCGAATTTAATTTCTTAACGTTCTTCTTATCCACCAGAAAATCATCAATCGTATTTAGCGGCCAGTCACATTTAGCCGTTTTATAGTGCATAGGCATGACAACCTTCGGCTTCAAATCATCAGTCACCGTACCTGCCATTTTGGCGTCAATAGTGAAGAAACCGCCAATGGGGATGAACAATACATCTATGCTACCGATTTCAGCTATCTGCTTCTGGCTAAGCCTGTGGCCGAGGTCACCTAAATGACACAGCTTTATCCCGTCCACGGAAAAGCAGAATGCCTTGTTAGCGCCACGTTCTTTTCCCTGTGACTCGTCATGGTAGGTATCGATACCTCTGAATTGAACTCCTTTTATGTTTTTTACGCCGCTGCCGGTGATTACCTGAGGTTTGCCCGGCACCGATGAGACGTTGTTGTGGTCGAAGTGATCATGACTCATGGTCACGATATCCGCAGCCTCATTTATCGGTGCGTAACTGAGCCCGCTACCCTGAGGGTACGGGTCAGTAATAATCTTGACGCCAGCCTCAGAGGTAATCAGAAAAGAAGCATGTCCCAGCCATTTCACCTTCATGATGCACCTCCTGGTCTCTAATCAATTATCAATATAAATTCGCCCAGCCCGGCCCATCGGTTCCCTGTCACTTTGCCAAATTTAGCGCAAAATTGACCAGCGTTCGCACGCAGACACCCGTGGCTCCTTTTACTAAATAACCGCGTTCCTTTTCGGTCATCGAAGTGCCAGCTATGTCGATATGCACCCAGGGCGTCTTATCGGCAAATTCAGACAGAAACTGTGCCGCGGTAATAGCGCCACCATATCGTCCGCCGCTATTCTTGATATCGGCTACGTCGCTTTTGTTCTGTTCCTTATATTCTTCATACATTGGCATTTGCCATAGGCGCTCTCCGGCTTCGGCACCAGCCTTAACTATCTTATCTATTAACTCCTGGGAATTGCCGAATATCCCGCTGCAAATGTCTCCCAGGGCTATATGGCAGGCGCCGGTCAGGGTGGCAATATCGACCAATGATGAAAAGCCTTTCTTCACGGCATAGCCCAGTGCATCGGCCAATATGAGCCTTCCTTCGGCATCGGTGTTCACCACCTCTATAGTCTTTCCGTTTATGGCCTTTAAAATGTCGCCTGGCCTCAGAGCTTTACCGCTGGGCAGATTTTCGGTAGCCGGAACGACGGCGGTAACATTGATTTTTGGCTTAAGTTGGGCGATAGCACTCACCGCTGCCATAGCGGCAGCCGCCCCGGCCATATCGCCTTTCATCTCGGCCATATTCTCTGATGGCTTAATAGATATCCCGCCGGAGTCGAAGGTTATGCCTTTGCCAATGAAACCTGCGGTAACATGGGATTTCTTATCACCGCTATAACTTAGCACTATCAGTTTCGGCGGCTGGCAGCTTCCTTTGGCTACCCCCAAAAGCGACCACATTCCCTCTTTTTCCATTTGCTCTCGGTCCAGTATGGTCAAGTCCAGGCCGTGAGCCCTGGCCAGCTCCTGGGCTACCTTCGCCAGGTCCGTGGGCGTCATATAATTAGCCGGCTCATTTATCCAGTCCCGAGCCAGATTGGTGGCTTCGGCAACAATTCGCCCTTTACGGCAGCCGCGTTCCAGGGCCTGTAACTTAGCTGCATCTCTTTCTACGATAAGAAGTTCTGCCACCTCTTGGTTTTCAGCCTCTTTGGTCATATGCTTTCGAAATCTGTACAGTCCCAGCAGGCTGCCTTCCGTTATGGCTTGAGATGCCGCTTCCGGCTCAACTCCACCGATTCCGGCACCATGGACGATGGTGGCTATACGGCGGCAATTTAGCTTTCTCAAAGAGCGGCTTATTTCCGCGGCTAAAGTGCGAATCCTATCGAGTGTGAAATCCGACTCTTTGCCCAGTCCCGCAACGGCGACTATCCGTGCCGGAACCTTACCCAGGCTATGAATGATGCTGATTTCATTGAACTTTCCCTTGAGCTCGCCTTGTTTAATAAGTGCGGTGATGGTCTTATCCAGCGCTTTATCCACCGCTCCGGTGGCTCCCCCAGGAGGCTCCACTCCTTCAAAAAGATTAACTACAATGGCATCAGCCTCGATACTGGTAATATCGCCGGTGATTACTTTTACTTCCAAATTCGCCTCCTCAGTATGTGTAGTTCCTGGTTTCGAGGTTTCCAGAACCTTCAGAGCTTATCCAATATCTATTTTATCCCATTGGGCATGGGAAGGGAATGCCTTTCGGGCTGTTTCAGGCACATGATTTCAACGATTTAAGGCGTGAATTATCTTGTCAATGACCGGTGTTATGTCCCGTGAGGTATCCACTACAAAATAATTGCGTCCAATTTTCTCTGCTTTTGGCTTCATCTGCCTGTAGATTTCCCAGTCAGCGTCTGATTTACTATCCGGAATAGCCCCGTTTTTTCGTGCCTGGAGACGCTGATAGGCTACATCCGGTGGTGCTTCCACACTTACTAAAACCAGTCTGGCTCCAGCTCTGTCGCTGATGCGGTAAAGATATTCGCGATTATGTTCTGACAGGTTGGTAGCATCGAAGCATACGGGCACACCATTTTTCAAAAGCCCTTCCATGAGGCTGTGTATCGCAGCAAAGAGACGGGCACTTTCGACAGGGCTGTAATCGGGCGAGGGGAACAGAACTTTACGCAGCGCATCGCTCTCGAGAATATAAAATGGTTGCTTTTCAGCCAGCTTTCCGCAGAAGTAGGACTTGCCTGTCCCCGGTAAACCGCTGACAACTACGAAGCCAGGGTTAACCGTCGCTTCAGGAAGAGGGCCCAGGCTTTCTTTCAACTTTGATAAATCCCGGTTAAGCTGGCTTTGCTCCATCGGCTTGGTGAATTATAGGATATTTTGAGAGTCGACGCTATTTTGGTCGTTCCCTTGGTACCCAATTCAACCCTGTTGACTTGGGCTTGTTAGTGTTATAAAATGGTGTTACGGATATATCCTGAAGAACCGTAACGATAATGCGTAAGGGATATGGAATCTCTTTAAGAGACATGAAAATCGGCTCGTACACATCTGTACTAAGCATATGCCGGGACAGCTATTCCCTTAGCAGCAGTCCTGTGCCGGGGTTTGAAACCAGCGAGGTCCTGGCCAGGGTGAATGAGTGTCAGCCGCTTACTTCCACCGACGGTAGTTACCAGAGCGAAATACTAAAGAGCGTATTCAATATCGGCCTGAAGAGGGCAGAGACAAAGCCTCTATGGATTACGCCCAATTCAATTCGACAACGGAGATATAATCCGCTGGAGAAGGGAAGTAAAGAATCGACAGCTGACCCAATGAGCTCCGATGAATGTGCCCTACATCGGCATTTCGCCGGACTCGTAGGAAAAGATGAAAAAGATGCATTGAACTTCGCCAACAAATATGGATTATTGAAGCGTCATCCGGCGCACAACCTGGTTTTCAGGGACCGGGATAGTGGGAAGCAAGTTCAACTGGGCGAGTCCTGGCTCTGGTGGCAGGAAGAGATTAGTGATTTGGCTGCCTGTTTGAAATTGTGGGATATGGTATCGTCAGACGACAAAGAATTGAAGGATATCGTCTTATGGCACCGGGACGGAATAGCCTTGAGACTCGATGACAGTTATATCCATCTGGTAGGCAGGACAAACATGAATCTCTTAACCAGATGGCACAGGGGAGACGTCAAGGGACCGGCGCTATATTATCTTTCGCTTGAATTAGACAAGCGCTTACTTAATACCTTGACGCCGAGAATACCGGCTCTGAGAAACCACGAAGTTTACTTTTTCCCGGATAGCTTGCTGTCCGCTATATGGCTTATGTTTCTGTTAGAGATTAGCGGTGGCACTAGAATATTGCGATGCGGCATCTGCGGTGAGTATTTTAATACGCATGACCCGCGTGCACAGTTCTGCTCCACTCGCTGCCGGATGAGAAATTACAGAAGTGCGCAGAAATTAAAAGGGAGAAAGAAGGTTAAAGGCGGTAAAAAAATTTGAAATGCGTCCCTGGAGGGATTCGAACCCACGACCCGCTGCTTAGAAGGCAGCCGCTCTGTCCACTGAGCTACAGGGACCGGGCCTGAGTGTAGCACAGGAGAAATTAACTGGCAAGAGCGGTTATGCTGCCTAAGGTTGTGTTTCCTTCTGAGCGCCTTTATCTTCTTTTTTATCTTCTTTTTTGTCTACTTTATTTTCCAAACTCGTGCTTTCAGGGCTACTTTTTCTATTATCGGTGACATAGAAGCCGGAGCCTTTGAAAATTACGGGCACTGCAGAGATACAGCGCTGTGCTCCGTTCTGGCATTTAGGGCAAGCAACCATTGATTCATCGGAAAAGCTTTGTTTCAGCTCGAATTTCAAATTACACTTCGGGCAATGGTACTGATAAATGGGCATAGTCAACCTCCTGATCAGCGGAGAAGTTAAAGATTATAAACTACATTTAGCTTTCGCTAAACGAATTAGCAGTCTCATTTTGCAATTGCTAATTTTATAACAAATTTGGATATCCGGTCAAGTTTTTCTTTGTTAAGAGATAAGCCTGTAAATACTGGCTAGCGAGTTGATGCAGATGATTTCAAGGCTATGATATACTATTTGCCGATAGGGTAGGGCGGTTCGCTTACCAAATATTATATACTTCACGGGCTCGTAGCTCAGTGGCAGAGCGACCGGCTCATAACCGGTTGGTCGCAGGTTCGAACCCTGCCGAGCCCACCATCTTGGGTCAGCCTGAAACGCATAATAACCTGCTTTAATTCTTCGATTGATATGTGTGGGAGCTGGTATAGGCTGCAGCCTAGATTCTTTCGCGGAGGTATTTGAAGGCGGATAGAGCTGCGGCAGCGCCATCGCCGACGGCACCGGCAACCTGTCGGGGTGAATTCTTACGTATGTCACCGACAGCAAAGATGCCGGGCGCCGATGTGGCCATCAACTCATCCGTCTTGATAAGACCTGTTTCATCCAGCTCCACTATATCAGCGAAGCACTGGCTATTGGGTTCAATGCCGATGGCAACGAAGACACCAGCCACCTCGAGCTTAGTAATTTCACCTGTTTTTACATTGCGCAGGCTGAGGCAGCTTACTTTATTGTCTCCGATAATCTCCTCGACCACCGTATTCCAGACGGGCTCAAGTTTGGGCCGGGCTAAAGCCTTTTGTTGAAGGATTTGCCCGGCGCGGAGCTGGTCCCGCCGATGTATAACGTAGACCTTGCTGGCATGCTCGCTCAACTCTAGGGCATCGGTAATAGCCGTATCGCCGCCTCCGACAACGGCTACATCCAAGTCACGAAACAGGAAGCCATCACAAGTAGCGCAATAGGAAACACCACGGCCCACAAGTTCCTGCTCGCCGGGCACTCCGAGCTTACGATATTCCGAGCCGGCAGCGATAATCACCGCTTCAGCTTCGAAATTGCCCTCGGCTGTAATGACGCTGTATTTGCCTCCCGGCTTAATAGCTGTGACCGTGGCGTTGATGGTCTCCAGTCCGTATTTGATAGCTTGCTCGTGCATAAGCGAAGCTAATTCAAATCCGGAAATGCTATCGGGAAAGCCGGGATAGTTATCAACCTGCCTGGCATTCACTATCTGGCCGCCGAATATACCACGTTCTACGAGCAGTGACTTTAGCCCGGCTCTGGATGTGTATAAGCCGGCAGTAAGCCCGGCTGGGCCGCCGCCGATGATGATGACCTCGTATTTACTCATTTCTCTATACTTGCCCGGTATTTAATTATATCAGGTGATTGTATTATTTGTCTTGGAACTCAGGCTGGTCTACGCTTGACATAATATATGCGGATAGCAAGTTAGGACTTTCCTCTCTGGTGTCGATGGGACTTTGGTCATGATTTATCACTTATTATAATGTAATATATTGACAACGCATGTTTTCCGTGTCATTATAACGAATTGTCTGCCGTTCTTATTAGTTTTACTCCTTGATTTGCAGCGAATTTTAATTTTGTGAGGAAAAATTGACCGAGTTACTTACTACAAAGGAAGTTGCCAGTTATCTCAAGCTTAGACCTGAAACCGTGCTTCGTAGCGTGAAAAAAGGAGAAATACCGGCTATTAAGGTAGGCGGTCACTTCAGATTTGATAAGAAGCAGATAGATGAGTGGCTGCACAATAATTCGACATCCAAGAAGCGCATCCTGGTTGTTGACGACGATGAGCCCATAGGGAGGCTGTTCAAAGAGACATTAGAGAAAAATAACTATCACGTATTGACCTCTGGTAACGGCAGTAAAGCGATAAAACTGGCACAAAGTTGGACCTTCGATTTGATTTTCCTCGACCTCAAAATGCCTGATATGGATGGAGTCGAAACCTTTCGCAGAATAAGGCGAATTGATAAGTCCGTGCCTGTCGTTATCATCACCGGTTACACGGCCAGCGAGCTGCTGCAGAAAGCTTTAAAGCAAGCGCCATTCGGGATCATGAAAAAGCCGTTTGGCGCTAAAGATATACTGCGGTCCACTGAAAACTTCCTCAGCGGTGCCAGGGCGAAGGGCAAGGCAAGGAAAAGCCTTGAATAGATTTGAAACGTTTGGATTTAGCAATGAATTAAGCCGAACCTGCATGATTAATAGCAGCATGATGTAAAAATGAAAAACCAAGATAAAAGTAAATCCAACACCATACTGGCCGCATTTACGAGCGGCGTTGCCCTAGTGGCTCTTATGGACATAGCCAATGCGTATTTTGACATTCCGCATTTGGTGTTTAATGCCCCACCCACGCCGTTCAATTGGGCTGGGGTAATCTTTGAAATACTGCTCATATTTATCGTTGGCCTTTCTATCGGTCTAATGTTAACGAAGCTGCTGTCGCGACAAAAGCGAACAGAAGCGGCACTGCTGGACTCAGAAGAGCAGTATCGCTTGTTGCAGGAGCATGCCAGCGAAGGCATACTGGTAGTTCAGGATGGGATAGTCAAATTCGCTAATCCCAGAGCCGCGAGATTATTAGCCTATCCAATCAGCGAATTATCTTCCAGGCAATTTATAGAGCTTGTTCATGCGGATGACCGCAAGGTTGCAATCAGCCGCTATCTGGCAGCAATTAACAGTAAAAAACTATCGCCAGCTAACTACACGTACAGGGTTATTACCAAAAGGGGCAATATCAAATGGGCAGAAACTACATCTATCGAGGTTATTTGGGAGGAAAAACCTGCGGCACTTGTTTTCCTGACTGACGTTACCGGGCGCAAGAAAGCGGAGGAGGCATTACTAAAGAGCGAGGAGCGCTATCGGACGATACTGGAAGATATGGGAAAAGGCTATTATGAGGTAGACGTTGCCGGAAATATCACTTTTGTCAACGATTCAATATGTCGTATGCTAGGATATTCGAGCGGAGAGGTAATAGGGACAAATTATCGCTCATACGCCTATGACGAAGCGAATGCCCGGAAGATATATAGATATACTAACAGTGTTTACAGGACACGCAGGCCGGCCAAGTGGTTTTCCTGGCAATATGCAGCCAAAAACGGGGAGAAACGATTTATCGAGGCATCGATAGCTCCCAAGTTCGACGGCCAGGGAGAAATAGTTGGTTTTAGGGGGATTCTAAATGATGTCACTGAACGGAAAGCGATGGAGCAGCAAGTGCTTTTGACTAACAAGCTGGCATCCATTGGCGAACTGGCTTCCGGAGTGGCTCATGAGCTGAACAATCCACTAACCACCGTTATGGGATATGCGCAGCTGCTGATTGAAAGTAAGGATGTTCCTGAACATATTAAATCAGACCTGGATAAGGTTTACCAGGAGAGCCAGAGGGCTGCCAGGATAGTGCAGAACCTGCTGAGCTTTGCCCGCCGGCGCAGGCCTGAGAAGACCTATTTCGACATCAATAATTTAGTTCAAAAAACTCTGGACTTGCGAAGTTATGAACTCAAGGTAAACAACATCAGTGTTTTCGTCAATTTAAAGCCGGATGTGCCGGAGATAAAGGCTGATTACCATCAAATCCAGCAGGTAGTATTGAATATACTAATAAATGCCGAGCAAGCTCTGACTGAGATGAGGCGCCGGGGCAAAATTACGTTAACAACCAGTGCAGTGAAAGACCGCATCAGAATCAATATTGCTGATAATGGGCCCGGAATTTCCGAGAGTAACATAGACAAAATTTTTAACCCCTTCTTTACCACCAAGGAACTAGGCAAGGGTACCGGCCTGGGATTAAGCGTTTGCCATGGCATCGTGACTGCACATGGCGGCAAAATATATGTTGAAAGCGAAAAGGGAAAAGGTGCTGCCTTCATTATTGAGCTGCCGGTAGCGATCGCCAAAGAGATTGACATCGAGGAAGAGCCCGCTGTGCCTGAGGATATTTCTCGGCGCCGTCAAACAGCAGGCGAGAACATACTGATAATAGATGACGAACCAGGTATTCGTGATATCCTGACCAGGATTCTCTCTGAAAGAGGCTACCGAACCGACTGTGCTTCAGATGCCAAAACTGCTTTGGCTAAGTTAGCTGAAAACGGCTATGACCTTTTTATTATCGACCTGAAGCTACCGAAGATAAGCGGCAAGAAACTTTACGAAACCATGATGGAGAAGCATCCGTCCTCAACCGAAAAGGTGATGTTTATTACCGGCGATACGATAACACCGTCGACACAGGATTTCCTTGATTCAACGGGAAAGCCATACCTGACCAAGCCTTTCAATCCGCGGGTGGTGGTGGAATTGGCTGAGGAGATATTGGGCGGGAAGGTCGGTGTCCGAAACACTTGACATAATGTAATGGCACTATTTTTGTTTCTTCTGAAACAAATCTGATGAAATTACTTTCCTTATCTATCCCTTTGACCCTGGTGCAAAAATTTCCGCCTCCATATCCATATCTGACATTAATAATATTGATTAGTAATTACTGAAAGATTCGTCAAATAGCGCCATCTTGTGAGGAAACGCCTTAGTGTATCGTGTTCTCATAGACAAGGGTGGTAGTTTGCGCAAGCATTCTTTCTTTAATTCGTCGATTACCAGACACTTCATATTAGGTAACAGCCGTAAATTCTTTTTGTTAGAGATTAAGACATCGATATGTTTTTGTGAAAAATCTCCTCCGGTAACAACAAAATACAGTTTAAAGGGGAAATCACTGAACTTATGCAGCTTGATATTTAGGTTATTAGCTAGATTTCTAATAGAGTATGTGTTGAATACCTCCACTGCAAAATTTTCCTTCGCATATACAAAGAAGTCCACTCTATTCCTTCCTTCACCGTATTTCTTTTCTTCGTGGACACATATCTCTCCGTACCTTTTGTCAAGAAATTCCTTAGTCGCCATCTCCGAAGTTATAGCTAGTCGGAGAAACTCGTTAATCGTAACTTGGCGACGACTTCCCGTGCGATAATCGAGATCATTCAACCCTAAGACATTTCTAAGCTTTTTTAAACCGCCGAATTTTTGCTGAATTCGTCTAGCAGAAGGTAAATATGGGCAATTGTCTATTTCTTCAGAAGCCGGATAATGCCCGTGTTCCTTATTGAATCTCTCGAGGCCATCTTTTACATTGTCAAGTGTAACTTCACCTCTATTCATAAGTATTGTCCTCAATTACATATTAATCGCGCATTTGAAGCAACATTACCATAAAATCTACGCTCTATGCCAAAGGATGAAATTTTTTATGTGTCTCCTCAGCGTATTTATCGGATGCATGAACGTGCGGGTAGTTGTATCCAGAGATTCGTGGCCAAGGAGAATCTGAATTGCCGCTGGATTAGCACCTGCCTCAGCGAGATATATAGCGAAACCGTGCCTTAGCGAATGCGCTGAAGTAGGCACGTTTATTTTAAGCTTCTCTCGGTAGTTCTTGATTCGCTCCTGAAGATAGTTCGTGGAGATCCGTCTCTTTGGTTTGACTACATTTCTTCCGGCATAAGGGACGAATAAGGCTGCAGCGACATCATCTCGCACGGTAAGATAGTTATCAAGGTGCTGCTTGGCTCTTGGGGTCAGATAGATAAAAAGCTGCTTCTTACCTTTGCCAGTTATAAATATACGCCCATTGTTATCGACTTGGTTACGATTGAGGTTGCATAGCTCGGAAATCCGCATACCAGTGGCAAATAATACCTCCAACATAGCCCGGTTTCTTAAAGCTACTTTAGTGTCTGATTCCAGTGAAGTTGGCGATTCGATCAGTCTGACTAAATCATCAAATTCAGCCACTTGCGGGTGCTTTCGGCCAGCCTTAGTTAACTTAATTGCCTCTGGTGGCAGTGGACAAGGATAATCCATATCTATAAGGTAGTGCAGATAAGAGCGAATAGCTGACAGCATCCGGTTGACAGAGCGCGAATCAAGCTCCTTATCACCATGCTGAGCCAAGATTGCCGTCTTGCGGTCCCGTGAAACCAGATAGCTTTTATAGTAGGTAATAGCCTTCTTATCGAGTTTTTCGAAATCAATATTGCTTTCAGTCAAGAAGGTATCGAAAACTTTTAAATCTCGCTCATAATTATATACAGTTTCCTGAGAGTATTTGTTCACCTGTAAGTTCAACAGAAAATCATCAAGATGAGGCAGCATTCTTTATTAAGCCCTATTCTTTATAGTCTGCGAATCTTGTCACCATACGCATCGTGACAGGTAAATTCTATAGCCCGACTCTCATCTGTCACCAGCAGAATTTTACAATCTGTCAACATCTGTAGATTCCACCATAGCTTGTACACAGAAGTAGTTCCGATTTCGATAAACAGATCCATATAGCCATCCTTATAAATACCAAGATCAGCTCGGCCTTTGCTAAGATAAGGTTCTGGAATTACTTCAAATCCCTCGCGTTCAAAGTACTTAGTAATCACATCCATCATTTTTTTATGCCAATCGCCACCATGCCATGCTGATTTTGCAATGCTATGCCTTTGTGTCAAACCATCCCACAAGTCATGTCCATCCTCAGCGGTGAATTCCTTGGCTTGTACTTCACCTGTAATAATTAGAAGAGCGATTTTCCTAAACGTATATTGACATTCATCACAACCAGGCATTTTTTCAGTAGCGCTCTGAACGACCACACTTCGCAGCCATTCACTCTCACGTTTAATGGCCTCTTCAACAACATGCCAAGGCAGCCCTCCCTGTGCCGAGGTTTTAGCTACCATATTCCTCCTTATTCTCGGCGTTTGTTTCTGCTATGAAAAGCTTTGTGAACCTCTTTCAGATGTCTGTCGGTGATGTGGGTGTAGACCTGTGTTGTTCGAATGCTTTCGTGGCCAAGCATTTCTTGCACAGAGCGAAGGTCAGCGCCGCCGATTAGCAGGTCCGTAGCAAAAGAGTGCCTCAAGGTGTGTGGAGTGACTTCGATGGGTAAACCGCATCTTTTGGCATACTTGTTAACGATTTCCTGTACCGACCTAGCAGTTAATCGCATCTTTTCGCCATCCTTTGTAGTATCAACTCTACCGCTATAGCGTCTAAACAGCGGCTTAAAGCTGTCTTTGCGTGTTTGCAGGTAGCGCTCGAGCCAGTTTGCAGCCGTATCTGACAGAAAGACAACCCTTAGCTTATCTCCTTTGCCTCTGACACCGAATTCTTTGCGGTCCAGGTTTATCTGGTCGCGATTCAGTCGCACCAATTCCGAAACTCTAAGCCCGGTACTGAACAGAGTTTCCAAAATAGCCTTGTCTCTAAGACCGGCCTCGTCAGCTATTTTGGGGCTATTAAGCAGCCTTTCTACTTGCTCTGGGGACAGAAAAGCCACTGAACGTTGACTTTGCTTCGGCAGTTCGATTTTGTCTGGGGATAGGGTAGCAATATCCCGCTGAACCAGTAGATATCGAAGAAAAGCCCTCAAGGCGATAATATGGTAAGTCTGAGTTACACGTTTTAATAATGTTCCATCCGGATTGCATAGATGAGCCAGGTACAACCGGTATCTTCTAATAAGCTCTGATTTTATGTCATCAGGTCCTGTTGCTTTGGAGTTTGCCTTGAGCCAGTTGAGGAAACGGTTTAGATAATGCCTGTATTCACGAACAGTGAGAGGTGACCGGCCTTTCTCGACCTCCATATATTCTAGGAAATCATCGATGAGCGGTTCTAAGCTCATGGCTGGCTCCTTTGGAGTGTTTTGAGCATATCTACGGTTCGCAAAAGTGTCATTTTAAGAACCTGATTCAGGTTAACAGTTCTTCATTCCCTTGTCAAGCGCTTTTGATCTATATTGCTTCTGCGGGACAGGCCGGCGCGCATTTGTCGCCACCACGACAAAAGCGAGATACCCGTGCACAGCTTCTTGCCTCAGTACTTTATTTGGACATTGAGTCCCCGCCGCGCATATGCCGACGTCACTCTAGCTCATATTGAGTTGGATTTCGTATTAAATTGTATAGCAATCCTATCCAAAAGCTTGTCCAGTCCCCAGCCTTTTAACGCTGAGATAGCTAAAGTATTGTCGTCTGGTGGTTTTACAACCGTGGCCAGAGCTAGTCCGTTCATTTCCTCCTGGTTCCCTGAAACTTTGTCCATCTTGTTCAGGACTGTTAGCTGCGGCTTGTCGGCTAGGCCGAGCTCGGCCAGGATGTCCAGTACCGTTTGAAACTGCTCAGCAGCATCACTATGCGTTATGTCAACTACATGTATTAACAAGTCGGCTTCGGTTAATTCCTCAAGCGTGGCTCTGAAGGCAGCAACTATTAATGGTGGCAGCCTATGAATAAAACCAACAGTATCGGTTAGCAGAACCTGTTTACCATCGGGCAAAGCCAGTCGACGCGTCACCGGGTCCAGAGTGGAAAAAAGCCTGTCTTCAACCAGGACATCGGCCCGGCTCAAGGCATTGAGCAAGGTGCTTTTGCCGGCGTTAGTATAGCCGACTAGGGCGATTACAGGAATACGATTCTGCCTGCGTTTTTGTCGATAGAGCGCCCGATGACGTCTCACCGCCTCGATTTGACTCTGTAGACGTTGGATTCGCTTGCGTATCAAGCGACGGTCCGTCTCCAACTGTGACTCACCGGGCCCCCTAGTCCCGATGCCGCCGCCCAGACGTTCCAGATGGCTCCACTGCCCGGCCAGGCGCGGCAGAAGATACTGGTGTTGAGCTAATTCTACCTGTAGCTGACCTTCACGGGTTTGGGCTCGCCGGGCAAAAATATCCAGAATCAGTGCTGTACGGTCAATAACCTTGACTTCCAGGGTTTCTTCGAGATTTCTTTGCTGTCTGGGCTTTAGTTCGTCGTTAAAGATAACCACGCTGTAAGAACAATGCTCTCTGGCCTTAATAAGCTCGTCTAGCTTTCCCTTGCCCAGATAATAAGTCGGAGACGGTCTTTCCAGTTTCTGGACTAACCTGCCAACCACTTCAGCGCCGGCAGTTTTGGCCAAATAGGATAATTCCTCAAGAGAACTGCCTATCGACCATCCATCAGCAGAAGCTTTACTATCAACACCAACCAAAAAAGCTTTCTCTGTTTCAATTCGAGTCTTGAGCATGTTTTGTCGCATTGTTTATAACATTATGGCATCCTGATTTTACTTGGCCTCGTGCCATTTCATTAATCGGCTTATACCTTCATCAAGGCGGTCGTCTGGCAAGGTCAATGATAAACGTACGTAGCCTTCACCGGCGCTCCCGTAGCCGGTTCCGGGAGTGACTGCCACATTGGCTTTATCCAGTAATTCGGTCGTGAACTCTACTGATGTATAGCCATCGGGTATCCTGGCCCAGATGTAGAAGCTGGCTTTAGGTAGCCTGGCCCTTAAGCCTACATCATTGAGGGCTTTAACCAGTCTGTCTCGACGTCGCTGATAGATAGCATTGTGTTCAGCAATAAAATCCTGGGCACCGGTTAAGGCTTTGATGGCCGCTTGCTGTATGGCCTGTGGTATGCCCGAATCGAGGTTGGACTTGAACCTGAACAGAGCGTCTATCATCTTGCTGTTGCCTACAGCCATGCCAATTCTCCAGCCAGTCATATTGTAAGTCTTGGACAAAGAATGGAATTCGATGCTAACGTCTCTGGCCTCCGGTATTTGCATAAGGCTTGGCGGCCGGTAGCCATCGAAGGCGACTTCAGTATAAGGCGCGTCGTGGCATATGGCCAGGTTATTTTTCTTCGCAAAATGCACCGCCTTCTGGAAAAAAGCGATATCAGCCACTGCTCCGGTGGGATTATTGGGATAATTTAGCCATAATAGCTTAGCCTTCTCGGCTATTCTCTTAGGAATGCTTTCCAGGTCAGGCAGAAAGTCATTCTTCTCAGTCAGAGGCAGGAAGTAAGGCTTACCACCGGCAAGTAAAGTGCTCATGGAATAGACGGGGTATCCCGGGTTTGGTACCAGAGCTATATCGCCGGGGTCGATGAGGCAGAATGATATATGGCCGACGCCTTCTTTAGAGCCGATGAGGGGCAATACTTCTTTATTCGGGTCAAGTGTGACTCCAAAGCGGTCATGATACCACCGTGCGATAGCGATGCAAAGTTCAGGCAGTCCCGCAGTCTCAGGATAGCGATGATTGGCCGGGTCATGGGCTGCCTTACATAGCTCGTCGATGATATGCTGTGGTGTTGCCATATCTGGGTCGCCAATAGCAAAGCTGATTATATCCTCTCCCCTGGCTTTCTTCTCGGCGATCTTTCTATTGATTTCTACGAACAGATATGGTGGCAGCTTATCAAGTCGCTGAGAAAGTCTCATCTTGGCCACTCTCCATTAAAAACTTCTTCAACAGGCCCACTCAAATATACCTCCCCCTCACCATTCCAGTATACGGTCAAATCGCCTCCTTCTAACATTATGTCTACTTCATCATCTATGTAACCTTTGATTCTGGCGATTACAGCTGTGGCGCAGGCGCCGCTGCCGCAAGATAGTGTTTCACCGACTCCTCGCTCCCATACCCTGGCCTCTATCTTGTTTCGCTTTAACACCCTGGCTATCTCGAAATTCACCCGTTCCGGGAATATATGATGGTTTTCTACTTTTGGACCTATTGCGCAAAGAGGAAAATCAGCAACATGCTGGGATAGAAAAACTACGGCATGCGGATTGCCCATCGACACAAATGAAAGGTTCAGACCTCTTCGTCCTATAGTTAAAGGATAATCTAGAATTGGTATTATGTCAACTTCTCCCCTGCCCTTTTGTGGCTTGTCTAGTGAAACTGGTATTTCTTCCGCTTTGAAGCGAGGCATGCCCATGTTCACCCTGCCATGAGTCACTTTACCTCCAGATGCGGTGGCTTCGATAGTTCGGATGCCCGACATTGTTTCCACAGTCAGATTCGGCCCGGCAACCATTTGCCTATCGATTACGTACTTGGCAAAGCATCTCAAACCGTTGCCGCTGACCTCAGCCTCCGAACCATCGGAATTAAAAAGCCGCATTTTCAAGCCGGCAGTATTTGAATTTGCTACCAGAATAAGGCCATCAGCACCTGCGCCAAAATAGCGATGGCACAGCTCCCGAGCTAACTTGGACCAATCGCGTTCCATGTTGCGGGCATCTATGAATATGAAATCGTTTCCGGTACCCTGCAATTTAGTGAAATTCATGATTAGTCTTCTTCCTGTTGAACACCAGCCAGAAATGATGACACCAGATTGGCTGCCTCTCTTGGTGTGTCATCATATTCATTGAGCCAGTGAATTCTGGCGTCGCCTGGCCGGAACCAGGCATATTGATGGCGGGCAAAACGATGTGTCTCCTTTTTAATCTGCTCGATAGCTGTGTTCAAATCCATCTCTTCTTGAATGAACATAGCTATCTGTTTATAGCCTATACCGGACATGGAAGGCAAATCCAGGCTGTAGCCCTTAGCTATCAAATCTTTTACTTCGTCTACCAGCCCCTGTTTTATCATCTCGTCTACCCTCGAGTCAACTCTACGATATAGGTTGTCCCGCTGCATGGTTAAGCCGATAATTAAAATGGGGTACGGCGGTGGTTGTTTTTGCCATAGCTCGGAAACAGGCCGTCCGGTTTTCTGGCATATCTCCAACGCCCTTATGATGCGCCGCAGGTTGCCTGGCATAATCCTGGTAGCAGCCACCGGGTCCACTTTCTGCAGTTCTTGAAACAAGGCGTAGCCACCCTTTTCTTGAGCTCTTTTCTCAAGCCCGTGTCTGAATTCAGCATTCGGAGGCACCGGCGGTATCTTCCAGCCTTCCACTACAGACCAAACATACAGGCCGCTGCCGCCAACCAGAAGAGGAAGCTTATTTCGCCGTTGAATATCTTCAATGGCCTCAAAAGCCAGTTTCTGATATATGGCTAGGTTGAAGGATTCGTCAGGGTCAATCAGGTCAACAAGGTGATGTCGAATCAGTGATAGCTCAGCACGGCTGGACTTGGCTGTGCCGATGTCCATATATCGGTAAACTTGCCGGCTATCCGCATTTACTATCTCGCCCTGGAATTTTTGGGCCAGGTGTAAAGCGAGTTGGCTCTTACCTGCTGCCGTCGGGCCAATAACAGCAACCAGGCATTTCATCTTGTTGATTTGAGGTTGGCTGTCTGTTTGACGATGCTCACGAACTCATTAGATTTAAGGCTGGCGCCGCCGACCAGGGCACCATCGATATCAGGTTCGGCGATGAATTCCGCAATGTTGTTGCCGGTGACGCTGCCGCCGTATAGTATGCGCACTGCTTCGGCGGTTTCTCTATTCCATAGACCAGCCACGATACCGCGAATCAGACCAATGGTAGTGTTAGCTTGTTTGCCTGTAGCTGCTCTGCCGGTGCCGATAGCCCAGATAGGCTCATAGGCGATAACGAGTTGGTTCGTAGGACTTATACCGGCCAGGCCTGCTTTTACCTGACCGGCAATTACCTGTTCGGCCTTGCCGGTCTCATTGTCTTTCAGGCTTTCTCCGACACATACAATGGGTTTCAGTCCAGATTCGAAAGCTTTCTTCACTTTTTTATTGACTATCTCGTCTGTTTCAAAAAAGTACTGTCTGCGCTCCGAATGGCCAAGGATGACAAAATCGCATAAATCAGTGAGCATAATGGGTGATATTTCGCCAGTGTAGGCGCCTTTTTCCTCAAAATACATATTCTGAGCACCGAGCTTCACAGGAGTGCCTTTTAAAAGTTCCTTGACAGCAGCCAGTGAGATAAATGGCGGGCAAAGCACTTTTTCCACACCGTCTGTGCCATCCAGCTCATTAAGTATAGCCCGAACAAGACTTTTGGCCTCTTCCAGTACAGTATTCATTTTCCAGTTGCCGGCGATTAATGGTTTCCGCACAGTCAAGCTCCAAATTTGGTAAGTTTTAAGGCATTAGCCATCGCCAGAGGCATGATGTCCGTGGCGTGGAGCCTGCCCAACCCACCGGAAAGACAAGCCGATTCCGAGAATTCTTTGACATCATCGGACCGGCACCACTGAGAATATAATAAAACAGGTACCGGATGCCAGCTGTGCCCTTTCAGTACAGCCGGGGTCGAATGGTCGCCGGTAACGACGATAACGTCCGGTTTCAAATTTAATAATTGTGGCAGAGCGGAATCAACCTCTTCGATAACCTTGACCTTCCTTGAAAAGTCCCCGTCTTCACCGGCACTGTCTGCATGTTTGACGTGAACATAGAAGAAATCGTGCTTGTCGAAGTAATCAGCTAGAATCTTGAGTTCTTCCTGGATGCCACCGTCGGCCCTGAATACTTTCATACCTATCAATTTAGCCAGCCCCTTATACATGGGGTAGACGGCTATAGCTGCCGGTGTCAGCTTGTATATTTCACCCATAGATGGGATATCCGGTAATTTAGAAAAACCGCGGAGCAAAATCATATTGGCTGGATGATTTTTTGCTAAGATTCCTTTAGACTTGCTAATAAACTCATTTACAATGTCAGCCGTATGCTTGGCTATTATTTTCAGGTACTTAGCTGGATAGGGAGCTAATCCTGACCTTTGTGGGTCGGTATCGTTGAGTTCAGCACGCAAATCTTTGCCGCGTAAGACAAATGAAAATCGATGTTCTTTGACTGGTAAGACAAAAAGCTCAACTCCTTCTAATTTGATTTGGCCCAGCAGCTTACACAGTCCAGCGCATTTCTCCGTTGCAATGCGGCCGGCTCTGCGGTCGGTGATTAATCCGTCGTCATCAACGGTGCAAAAATTGCCTCTAGCGGCTACGTCATTTTTGGTCAGTTCAAAATCGATACCCAGTGCTTCAAGAACTCCCCGCCCAATGCTAAATTTTAATGGGTCGTAGCCAAATAATGCCAGATGCCCGGGTCCACTTCCCGGTGTGATTCCCGGACTTACCGGATCGATGAGTCCGCATATGCTTTTCTTAGCCAGCTGGTCAAGATAAGGGGTGTGGGCTGTTTCTAATTCGGTATGGCCGGTCTTAGCATCCGGTAGCCCACCGAGGCCATCGATAACCAGCATCACTATTTTAGATGCTGAGACTACGCTAATCTCTTTTATTTCTTCTAATGAGACCATTTTCATTTATCCAGTAGCACAGCCACTCCCGGAAGGGTCTTCCCTTCCAGAAATTTCAGGCTGGCACCACCGCCTGTGGAGACATGGGTCATTTTATTGGCCAGGTTCATCTTTTCAACGATCTCCGCTGTCGAGCCACCGCCAACAATAGTCGTTGCTTTCAAGCTGGCCAGCAACTCAGCCATGGCCTTGGTTCCTCCGGCAAATTGCTCTATCTCATATACCCCCATGGGACCGTTCCAAAAGACCGTTCGGCATTGCCTTATTTTTTGAGAAAAGAGTTCAACGGTTTGGGGGCCAATATCGACGATATTTTTGTTTGCCGGTATATCGCTAACCCGGACTACCTCACCTTTAGCTTCCGGGCTTATGTTACTGGCTACAATAACATCTACCGGCAGAAGCAAAGCTCCGCCGTTTCTTCTGGCGTTTTCTATCAATTCCTGAGCCAGACTCTGTTTGTCAGCTTCGACTAGAGACAACCCTACTTCGTAGCCCTGGGCTTTCAAGAAGGTGGCTGCCATGCCGCCGCCGATGAGCAGCACATCGACTTTGCTCAGTATATTTTGAATCAAGCCGATTTTATCGCTGACCTTGGCACCTCCTAATAAAGCAACAAAGGGATGTTCAGGACTTGTTAGAAGGCTGCCGAGGGCCTGCAACTCTTTTTCCATCAGAAAACCCGCGACAGCCGGCAGGTATTTAGCCACACCTACCGTTGAAGCATGAGCGCGATGAGCGGTGCCGAAGGCGTCATCTACATAGATATCAGCCAGCTTGGCTAACGCCTGGGCGAAAGAAGGGTCATTGGCTTCTTCCTCAGCATGAAAGCGCAAGTTCTCCAGAAGCAGAATATCGCCCGGCTTAAGATTGTCTGCTGCTTTTTCCACATCGGAACCTATACAGTCCGAGACAGTTGATACCGGCAGGTTTATGAGTCGAGAAAGTCGCTGGGCTATGGGAGCCATTCGCAGTCCCTCGACCACCTTGCCATCCGGGCGTCCCAGGTGGGAACATATAATAACTTTCGCCTTATGCTCAACAAGGTATTTTAGGGTAGGCAGAACAGCCCGCATGCGACTATCATCGCTAATGGCACATGTCTTTATGTCCAACGGGACATTGAAATCCACTCTCACCAAAACTTTCTTCCCGTCAACCTCTATGTCTCTAATAGTCTTTTTAGCCAACCTGTTTTCCTGATATGGTTCGTTCCAGTTTTTTCTTTATATCCTTGACTTCAGCCACTGCTGCCGGAGCTGTTTCGAATACGCTCTTTCCAAGTCGGTCAGCCTGAGCCACTTCCGGGTGATAGTTAATAAAACCCAGTACCTCAAAATCGGACAGGTTGTCAATAATAAACCGGCGCTCATCGTCATCATGAGTTTTTGAGCCGACAATGTAGCACTTTTTGACGCCCAGGTCTTTGGCTAAACGTTGAATGGCTCGAGCTGTTTGAAAACTACGCTGCCCGGGTTCAACTACTATGATGAAGGCATCTACAGCTTTAGCCGTTCCACGTCCCAGGTTCTCAACACCGGCATCCATGTCCATAATAACCACCTCAGACCTGCCTAAGACCAGATGGCTCACCAGGCTTTTCAGCATGGCTCCTTCCGGGCACAGGCACCCACTGCCTCCCCTTTTGACCGTTCCCATGACCAGTAGCTTTATACCGTCTTTTTCAATTGAAAATCGCTCAGGGATGTCGTCGACTTTAGGATTGAGCTTGAAGAACATGCCGAAGCTGCTTGATTTAGCTCCAGTGCGTTCCTGTATCAACTCCTGGAGTTCGGCAATTGGAGTAATCTGCTGTGCCTCTTCAGCGCTAATACCCAGGGCTGTAGCTAAATTAGCGTCGGGATTGGCGTCAATAGCTATAACCCGATTGCCCTCAGTTGAGTATATCCGGGCTAGAAGGCTTGTTAATGTGGTTTTACCTACGCCGCCCTTACCGGTAATAGCTAGTTTCATAAGCTGCCGCAGAGCACTGAACGAAAGATATTTTCCGAAATGCTGACCCGACTATTGGACAATTATTGTCCTGGCCAATCTAACTGGAGTATATCTAATGGCGGAGACAAAATCAAGATAGTTTTTTGCAAATGGGTTCTCAAGCTGATTCGAGCAATGCTATAATAGTGCCGTGCGTATTGCTATTATCGGGCTGGGTCTTATAGGTGGCTCTATAGGATTGGCTTTGAAACAAGCCAATTGGCGACGAGCAGAGGTAACCGGTTACGCCCGTCGCCGGGAAACAGCGTCTCTGGCGCGGAAATCAGGTGCCATCGACAGGGTCGAATTAGACCTTCGTAAAGCAGTCAAGAGCGCTGATATCATTATTGTGGCCACGCCGGTCTTGGTAATAAAAGATGTTTTCGCGCAGATTGCTCCCGAGTTGTCAGACGGCTCTATTGTTACTGACACCGCAAGCACCAAGCTGCAGGTTATGCGATGGGCACAAAAATTGTTGCCGTCTAGGACAAGCTTTATTGGCGGCCATCCCATGGCGGGTAAAGAGATTTCGACCATTAAAGCTGCTACAGCCGACCTGTTCCGCAAATGCACCTATTGCTTAACACCGCTGTCGCAAGCCAAGCCAGCTGCTGTGAGAACAGTGAAAGATATGGTAAAAGCACTGGGAGCAGTTCCTCTTGTCATAGAGGCTGAAGAACACGATAGACTGGTAGCTGGTATCAGTCATCTGCCATTACTATTGTCGGTAGCTTTGGTCTTGGCAACCACTGAAAATCCCTCCTGGCCAAAGATGTCACGTCTAGCAGCTAGCGGATATCGTGACCTCACGCGTCTGGCTTCGGGAAATCCGGAACTTGGCGCACATATTTGCCTTAGTAACCAGGCTGCCATTGTCTCCTGGATTGATATGTTCATCGAGGAGCTGCAAAAACTACGTAAGCTGGTGGCTGACGGCAGCGAAGAAATAGAGCGAGCTCTGGCTATAGCTAACGAGGCGAGGCAAAAATGGCTGGAAAAGCGCAACTAATGAACATTTTACCTCCCAGGCAATTGGTCGGAGAAATCCCCGTACCTGGTGATAAATCTATTTCGCACCGTGCTCTTATTCTTAACAGCCTGGCCCTTGGTAACAGTCAAATCACTAATCTATCGCCAGGCAAAGATTGCCTTTCGACTATAAACTGTTTAAGGGCTCTCGGGGTTAAGCTGATAAAGCAGGACGGAAAACCACCGGCTATACTCATTACTGGAGCTGGTAACGCCGGCTTAACCGAATCTCGAGATGTCCTCAATGCCGGGAACAGCGGTACTACCATACGTCTACTTAGTGGCGTTCTCTCTTCACAGCCCTTCCTTTCTGTTCTCACTGGCGATACTTCTCTTCGGTCCAGGCCGATGAAACGCTTAATTGAGCCACTTCGGTTAATGGGTGCCGAAATCTATGGACGTGATGACGATTCCCTGGCTCCCCTAGTAATTAGAGGTAAGAAACTCCACGGCATGAGCTACACCTTACCGATGCCAAGTGCCCAGATTAAATCAGCAATTTTGTTAGCCGGCCTGTTTGCTCGTGGAGATACCACTGTGGAGCAACTTCAGCTATCTCGCGATCATACAGAGCGACTGCTCAAACGCATGGGGGCTAGACTTGAAAGCGATAATGCACACATTTCCCTGACACCTTTAAATACTCCGTTAACCGCGGTTGACCTCCATGTACCTGGTGATATCAGCTCGGCAGCCTACTGGCTTGTTGCCGGGGCTATCCATCCCAATGCCGAGATTAAGATACTGAATTGCGGTGTTAATCCGACACGGACCGGTATTATAGATGCACTTTTAGCCATGGGCGCCAGACTAAGAATAGAGAACCAGCGATTAGAAGGTAATGAGCCCGTTGCCGACCTGCATATTGAATCCAGCCGCCTAAAAGCCATTGAAATCGGTGGAGATTTAATTCCTCGATTAATCGACGAGATACCACTGCTGACTGTGGCTGCCTGCGTAGCCGAAGGCAAGACTGTAATCAGAGACGCTAACGAGTTACGGGTCAAAGAATCTGATAGAATTGCGTCAACAAGTCAGGAACTATCCCGCCTTGGTGCCAGGATTGAAGAATTACCTGACGGGATGGTTATACATGGGGGAAAGGCACTGCTCGGCAAGGAAGTACAAAGTCATGGTGACCATCGGCTGGCGATGAGTCTGGCAATAGCCGGTCTGGTTGCTGGAGGAAACACCTCAATTCAAAATGCTCGTGTTGCCGAAATATCAAATCCGGATTTTTGGGAAGAACTGAGTAGTCTTGCCAAGTATTAACTTGATACACGCCGTTAATCACCAGGCTACGGGTATTGATTTAAATCGATATCCGTCGAGGAATAATAGTGGCTCGTAACAAAGGGAAAAACACTAAAACTGCACACCCGCTGCTTATTGTCATTTCTGGCCCTTCAGGTGTCGGCAAGGACGCCACTTTAGATAGAATGAAAAAAGCAGGTCTACCTTACCACTACGTTGTGACTGCCACCACCCGACCGAAGCGCCCGGGAGAGAAAGACGGCGTTGACTATTGGTTTTTGTCCGAAGACAAATTCCAGCAAATGGTTAAAAAGAATCAATTTTTGGAGTGGGCAAAGGTTTACGGCAATTACTACGGCGTGCCTGAACGGCAAATTAAGGAGACTCTAAAACAGGGGTTGGATGCTGTGGTGAAAGTGGATGTGCAGGGAGCGGCTACCATCAAGCGAATTTTACCCGACGCCCTGTTTATATTCCTGATGCCGCCATCGTCAGAAGAGTTGGCTAATCGATTGAAACAGCGGTACGGATTATCGTCAGCCGATTTAGATGTTCGACTTGGCAAAGCTCAGGAAGAAATGGAAAGCTTGCTAATGTTCGATTATGTTATTACAAGTTATACAGACAATCTGGATCTCACAGCCGCCCATATAAATGCTGCAGTTACCGCCGCGAAATGCGGGACAAAACCAGGGGTGGTAAGTTTATAGGAAAATCCGGCGTTAATTAGTGGTTCTTCGTCCCAAGCGATAGAGTGGCCCGCCTCAAACTAACTCCAGCAACGAGAGAATTTCGTTTTCCTTGTCTCTCATCTTCTGTTCTTCTTCCGGCAATTCATGGTCATAGCCTAAGAGATGAAGTATTCCATGGACGATTAGCAGTGCTAGCTCTCGTGGCACTCCGTGGCCTTGCTCTTGTGCTTGTTTTACTGCTTGCGGATATGAGATTACTACTTCACCCAGATGTCTAATGCCATCCGGAGGGCTTACAAATGACCCTTCAGGCTCCTGATTCATATTAGGCGTCATTTGGAAAGCCAGTACGTCTGTTGGTTTATCCTGACCTCTATAAATTCTATTTAGCTTTTGAATCGTCTTGCTATCGGTAATGAGCAATCCCATCTCCGCTGACGAGGCAATGCTCTCATCTTCAAGAACTCTTCTGGCTATCCTTTCAAGCCAGTTTTTATCTACAGGTAAGTCCATATTCCGTTTAATTGAGATATTAATCTCAGGATCAAACATAATTTGTCCTAGTAAAGAGCATAATATCAAAATAGCGTATCTCCATAAAGGCTGTGCTCATTAATTTAGTTGAAAGGTATAAAAAAACTGTGCTATATTGAACCAAGTTGCCAGCTGGAGGGATCGCATAGTGGTCTAGTGCGGCCGCCTGCTAAGCGGTTGCTCCGAGAAATCGGGGTCATGGGTTCGAATCCCATTCCCTCCGCCATGTTAAACATTCACCTCAATCGTCGACACTGAGCTTCTCTGATAGTATCTTTTGCTCTTTAGAAATGACCTCTGAATTGACACAATTTCTGGCTTTGAGCTAGCATAGTTGAAAACGGGAATGATTTTTAATTTTTGAAGCAGAGACCTCGAAACGTAAGGAATAGATATGCCTGACTATTACATTTGGACGATAGGTTGCCAGATGAACAGAACAGAATCGCAGCACGTGGCTAACTATCTCGGATTGTTTGGCTATCAAGCGACTGACATGCTGCAGAAAGCTGATCTGGTAGTGCTCAATACCTGTGTAGTCCGGCAAAGTGCGGAAAGCAAAGTTCTCGGTATGCTTGGTTACCTGAAGGGCATGAAGAGTCAAAAGTCCGATTTATCTATTCTGGTTACCGGATGCTTCGTCGATTCTGATATTAAGCAACTTGAGAATAGCTTCCCGCATGTCGACCTGTTCTTCAAGCCGTCCGATTATGCCGGATTGCTTAACTGGGCTGAAAAGCAAGCTATTGTTGTACCCGAAGACATAGCATGCTTACCTTCAAGCCAGAGCGTAAAGGTAAGTGCTTTTATTCCAATTATTCAGGGATGCAACAATTTCTGTTCCTATTGCATTGTCCCATACCGGCGGGGAAGGGAAAGGAGTCGACCTATCGATGAGGTGGTCCGTGAAGTGACAGGGCTGGCAGGGCGCGGGGCGAAGGAAGTTACTTTATTAGGCCAGAATGTGAATTCGTACGGGCACGACCTACCAGCACCATCTGACCTCGGCTACTTGCTCTCCGCATTAAACAATGTAGTTGGATTGGCTAGGATTCGTTTTCTAACCAATCACCCCAAGGATATGAGCCAACAGCTCATACAAACTATCGCTTCTTTAGACAAGGTCTGCAAGCATATAAACCTTCCGCTCCAGGCAGGAAATGACGATGTGCTCAAAGCCATGCGGCGGGGTTATACAGCAAAACAGTACCGGCAGCTCGTTAATAACATCCGCAAATATATACCCGAGGTGGCACTGAGCACGGATGTCATCGTTGGCTTTCCTGATGAAAGCGATGAGCAATTTGAGCAAACTCTGGCTATGCTCGACGAAATCAGATTCGATACTGTTCATGTTGCTGCCTATTCTCCCCGCCCTGGCACCATTGCCTCACAGGAGCATCAGGACAATATTCCGCCTGAGATTAAGAAGGAACGTCTAAACAAAGTAGAGGAAATTCAAGCTAACATAGCGGCTGAAATCAACTCTCGACTTACGGGCAAGACAGTAGAGATGCTGGTAGACGGCAGAAAAGGCGGCAAATGGTGTGGTCGCACGCGGAGCAACAAGCTGGTCTTCTTTGAAAGCGCCGATGATTGCCTGGGAAGATTAGTAGATGTTACTATAGTTAAGACAAGCCCCTGGGCATTGCAAGCGCAGTCGCCAGGGCCGGCCATAGCTAGGAGATTGAAATAATGATTTACGATTACATCATAGTGGGCAGTGGTATTGCCGGACTTTATACGGCTCTGCTGGCTAAAGAAGCAGGCAGTGTCCTTATTCTGACTAAAGGTAGTATCGAAGATTGTAATACCAGGCATGCTCAAGGGGGCATTGCTGCCCCTATAGGCAAAAATGATTCTCCCGAGCTCCATTTCCAGGACACTATGAATGCCGGCGATGGGCTGTGTGACCCCGAGGCAGTACGAATTCTGGTCACTGAGGCACCTGACCGCATTGCCGACCTTATAAAATTCGGCGTTCCTTTTGATACACAGGATGGAGAAATTGCACTCACCAGGGAAGCTGCGCATACCGTTCCGCGTATACTTCATGCCGGCGGCGATGCCACCGGTGAGCATATCGAGGTTACTCTGAGCCGGCGAGTGCACATGTCTTCGATAAAAGTCCTGGAATACTGTTTAGTCACTCAAATTTTGATAGAATCCGGAAAAGTCAAAGGTGTACGAGCTCTTGACGCCCGCACTGGCTCAGTTGAAGATTATGATTGCCGTTTTGTTATTATAGCTACCGGTGGTGCCGGACGACTATTTAAATATACTACTAACTCGGATGTAGCCACCGGTGATGGTATTACTCTGGCTTTTCAAGCCGGTGCCGAAATCACGGACATGGAATTTTTCCAGTTTCATCCGACTGCGCTTCGGCTCCCGGGTGTTCCGCCCTTTCTTATCAGCGAGGCTGTGCGGGGCGAAGGCGGCATTTTGCGTAACGTGGAAGGCTATCGCTTTATGCCCGACTATACTCCTGAAGCTGAACTGGCACCAAGAGACGTGGTAGCCAGAAGTATCATTTATGAGATGAGAAAAACCGGCAGCGATCGAGTATTCCTGGATGTGACGCATATACCGGCTCGCCGTGTCGCCACGCGTTTCCCAAATATCTATCGCTTCTGTCTGGACCATGGACTGGACATCACCAAAGGCCTTATCCCGGTAGCTCCAGCCGCCCATTATTTCATGGGTGGGGTTAAGGTAAATATATGGGGTGAGACTAATATCGCCGGGTTATTTGCTGCCGGTGAAACTGCATGTACCGGTGTCCACGGTGCCAACCGATTGGCTTCAAACTCGTTGCTCGAGGTTGTGGTCTTCAGTAAACGGATTATTGAAAGAGCAAGGGAGGCTACTGGGACCATCTCAACTCCGGTAACCAGCCAAACCAACTGTTACCATCTTGAGCAGCGCAAGAAGCTGAGAACGGCACCAAAACTCAACTTAACAAACCTGCAATCTCTTCTCTGGGATAAAGTGGGTATCGTCCGTTCCGGTGAGGGGCTGTCCAAAGCCACGGATATCCTGGCAACATGGCAGGGTTTACTGCCCCAGCCTACAGACCGGCCTTCGTACGAGCTCAATAACATGGTTTTGAATGCTCGCTTGATGGCTGAGGCTGCACTGCTTCGTGAAGAAAGCCGGGGTGCTCATTTCCGTACCGACTTTCCGAAACCTTCGCCGGACTGGCAGAAACATATCGTTTTCAAAACAAACGAGGATTTGTAGAACATATTATCTACCTACAACTTTACACCTGCAAAATGCATGTGATTGGCTAGATAGCTATCCGATACTAAAAATAAGAGCCGTAATTTGTGCCCTGTATCTTTATTAAGAACATAAACTGTTGTGCTATAATTCCGTGAATTTAGCTTTAAAACATTAGATTAAAGAGCCCGATGGTAGAGCTAGTTTACACAGGGCTGTAATCCAGAAAGGAGAGCGTTATGGCTATAAAAGCCAAGGGTTGCCAGGATCTTGTCACTGAAGTCATAGAGACCAGATTATGTGCTTTATGTGGCGCCTGTACTGGTAATTGCCCTTACCTGGCTTATCATAACGGTAGAGTAGCGCTTCTGGATAATTGTACCAGAACGGATGAAGCGCAATGCTATGAATACTGTCCACGTACTTACACAGATATGGATGCAATTAGTCGAAAAATATTCGGCACGCCTTATGGAGATAATGAGATAGGCACCGTAAAAGAAGTATTCATGGCCAGAGCAACGGACGCTGTCGTTAAGAAAAAAGCACAGTACGGCGGCGTGGTAACTGCACTATTATCACTGGCACTGGCTGAGGGTCTTATCGATGGAGCCGTCCTGACTAAGACTTCGGATGATAAAACTCCGGCTCCATTTCTGGCTCGAAGTGTCGATGATGTGCTTCAATGTGCCGGCTCCAGCTATATGGCCTGTCCCGTATTGGGAAGATATAACCAAATCCCCAAAGAAGACATTCTCAAACTGGGAATTGTTGCCATGCCTTGTCAGGTTTTATCTGTGACGAAGATGAAAGCAGAGCCACCAGAGAACAGAGTTAGCATAGATAATGTCGAATTGGTTATCGGACTGTTCTGCACCTGGGCTTTGTCTCCCGACAAATTCTATCGATTCTTGAAGGAAAATATCGACCTGGCCAAAGTTAAGAAATTCGATATCCCACCACCACCGGCGAACAGGTTCGATGCTTATACTGCATCGGGCAAAACTTCGTTTCCGCTGGAACAAATCAGAAAGTTCACGATGCCTACCTGCGCTTATTGTTTGGATATGACATCAGAGTTTGCTGACGTTTCGGTTGGCTCTGTCGAGGGCACCGAAGGATGGAACACCGTCATAGTTCGCACCGATGGTGGTGCCGACCTAATTGAGATAGCAAAAAAGAAAGGGAAGCTTCAAGTAGACAAGTTGCCTGCGTCAAACCTGGAGCATATCAAAGAAGCGGCGCTGCTCAAAAAGAAGCGGGCTATGAATGAGATTGTCAAAAAGAGCGGTGACAAAAACAACCTGTTGTATCTTGGTTTATCGCCCAGATTGACCGAAAAGCTACTAGCCTAGCAGGTGTCGGAAACAAGGAGGTAAGTGTTATGGCGAATATCGAGATAGATGCACCTGGCACCAGCCAGCTCTTTATTGGTAACGAAGCTATTGCCCGGGGAGCACTGGAGGCTGGTATAGGATTTGCCGCTGCCTATCCGGGCACGCCATCATCGGAAATTCTAGGCAGCTTAGCTCAGGTAGCTAAGAAGATAGGTATATACGCAGAATGGTCGATAAATGAGATGGTGGCCATGGAAGCTGCCGCCGGTGCTTCCTTTGCCGGCATTAGAGCTCTGGCTGCTATGAAACAGAACGGGATAAATGTGGTTTCTGATTTTCTGGCAAACCTGGTTATGAGCGGTACGGGCAAAGGAGGCCTGGTTTTAGTGAGCTGCGATGACCCGTCGGCTATATCCAGCTCTAATGAGCAGGATACACGGCCGATAGCCAAATGGTTGGACATTCCGCTGGTAGAACCGGGTGACTTTCAAGAGGCCAAAGATATGACAAAATGGCTCTTTGACCTGGCTGAAGAATTGGGTACCCTTTGTATATTACGCAGTGTGACTCGTATTGCTCATGCCCGAGGTAATGTAAAGCTAGGTGAACTGCCGGCGAAACAGCATAAGGCTCATTTCGACCAGATACACGATTTGAAAAACGTAATGCCAACCACATTCATGCCGATGCCGAGTTCCTTGCGCCATTTCTTCTTACACATGAAGCTAGACAAGGCACGTGAGAAGTTCGAATCATCGCCGTTTAATCGATATGCGGGGCCCGATAAGTCGGATCTGCTGATTATAACCAGCGGTAGTTGCTGGCTTTACTCTCAGGATGCCATAGAGGCGCTAAAACTGAGAGACAGGGTGGGTATTCTCAAACTGGGGACGCTGTGGCCGCTGCCGGAGAAGTTTGTTACGGAGCACCTGAATAAATCGGATAAAGTTTTATTTGTAGAAGAAATTGATCCTTTCCTGGAGCGGAGCGTTATGGAATTAGCCGGCAATTTACCTCCAAACGCTATACGCCCTACCTTTTATGGAAAGCGTTCAGGGCACATAAATGCCTACGGGGAGCTAAATCCGGATATGGTCATCAAGGCTATATCCACGATATTAGGGTTGACATACCAACCTCGTGACATCCAATACAGCAAAAAAGCGGAAGCTCTGGTTAAGAGCAGCGTTCCGGAAAGGAGCATGACCTTTTGTGCTGGCTGTCCACATCGTGCTACGTTCTGGTCGATTAAGAACGCGCTTAAGCTAGATGGGCGTGATGGTTTCGTTACAGGCGATATAGGATGTTACTCCCTGGCATTGGGACCTGCCGGCTTCTTTCAGGTCAGGACAATGCACTGCATGGGCGGTGGAGCCGGTGTGGCTAACGGTTTGGGTAAGCTAGGACAGTTTGGCTTTGACCAGCCGGTGATTGCTGTAGTTGGGGATTCCACTTTCTATCACGCTACTATTCCGGCATTGATAAACGGTATTTATAATCAATCTAAGTTTATACTTGTTATTCTGGACAACAGTGCCACGGCTATGACCGGCTTTCAACCTCATCCGGGCACCGGAATGACTGCTATGGGGGAGCCGACCAAGGTGGTGAGCATGGAAGCTCTATGCCGCTCTTTGGGCGCGCATGTTGAGGTCTGCGACCCCTTCGACTTGAAAGGTACTACTAATACATTATTGAAGATGATGGCTGAGGACGGAGGCGCTAAAGTGGCTATAATGCGCCGCAGTTGCGAACTGGTCAGAGCCAAAAAGGAAAAAACACCCTACAAGGTGCATATTGATGCCGAGAAGTGCATCGGCGAAGCTTGTGGCTGCGACAGACTATGTACCAGAATTTTCCTCTGCCCGGGACTTATATGGGATAAGAAAGCCGGTAAATCCAGGATAGACGAGGTTATTTGTTCCGGATGTGGCGTTTGCGCGGACGTCTGCCCGCAAGGAGCTATCATAAGGGAGGCAGCATGACAAAAAAACAGTTGACGAAAGACCCATTAAACCTGATTATTACCGGTGTCGGGGGACAAGGCAACGTGATGATTTCCTTAATTATCGGCAATGCATTTGTGAGGGATGGCTTCTTCGTGACTGTTGGCGAGACCTATGGCGCATCCCAACGTGGCGGGCCGGTCATGAGCCATATGAGAATCTCTAAAGAAACCCAGTACAGCCCGTTTATTCCCGAGGGTTGTGCTGATATTATCCTCGGTATGGAGCCTGTGGAAACACTGCGGATGCTCGGGAAATATGGTAATCCGAATGTTATCACCATAATTAACCCGAGGCCCATATATTCCATTGATGTCACCGGCGGCCACGCTCAATATCCAGATTTAGATAAGCTAATTGAGACGGTAAAGGAGTTGTCATCTCAAACATGGCTTATAAATGCCACCGAGGAAGCACAGAAAATGGGAAGCCATATGTTTGCCAACGCGATTCTCATCGGTGCCCTAATAGGCTCCGGTGTATTGCCGCTAGATAAAAAGTCGGTAGAACCTGTGTTGCGTGAGACATTTCCTAAGGAAATCGAAACCAATTTAGTAGCTTTCAATAAAGGCATTAAACTGGTAAAGACGTAAAAATCGTTTGTCGATTTATGACTGTTCCCCTCCTGCTGACATCCATTTAGGCATGAAGGCCTAATTCCGGTAAACATCTACCACATTTTTTGTTCATTTCCGCAATTTTACACCAAAATCTGCTTCAGAGGGCTTGACAACCGACAAAAAGTTGTGTACACTTGTTTGTAGAACAATGGTTTGTAACACACTAGTTTGTAAAACATGTGTTTAAATAAGGAAATCAAGTGAGAAAGCCGGGTGTAAGTGAGACCAGACAGCGGATATTTAAGTTTATCCGCGCTTTTATTGAAGACATAGGTTACGCACCCACAGTTAGAGATATATTGAAGGGCTGCAATATCAGCTCAACCGCGGTCGTTCAACATCATCTGAACATACTGGAAAGAGAAGGCCACATACATCGGGACCCGGAGATTTTTAGAAGCATCCAACTCCTTGACAGGAAACATATTGTTAGAGTGCCGCTTTTAGGCTACATTGCCGCTGGCGAGCCCATACCTGTACCCGATTCAGATACATGGCAAAAAGATGCCGCAGAGGCATTAGATCTAACCGAGGATCTGATTACCGGGAAGGAAGTCTATGCCTTGAAAGTTAAAGGCCTTTCTATGGTAGACGCGTTAATTGATGACGGTGATATTGTCTTAATGGAAGCGGCACAAACAGCTGATGATGGCGATATGGTTGCTGTCTGGCTAAAAGACAAGCAGGAAGTTACTCTCAAGAGGCTCTTTCGAGAGAAAGAGATGATTCGCCTTCAGCCGTCTAATGCCAGTATGAAGCCGCTCTATGTCAATCCCCAAAATGTTGAGGTCCAGGGGAAGGTCGTTGGGGTTATCAGAAAACTATGAATCGAGAATAAGAGGCCATAGTTGTCTTTACTAAAATAAATTACGGAGGTTCGAAATGGCTAAACTGCTTGAAAAACCGGAGGAGTTAAGGGTAACCGCTAATATCGAGGGCACGCCACTGACTATCAGCAGGAATGGCAAAGCTGAGCGTGTAAACAGAATATACCAGCAGTGGCGGGTATCAGAACAGCTTTTTGAACAGGAAAATTTAAAGAACTACTTTAGAGTCAGGACCAGCAAAGGTCTTTATGATATTTATCGCGACACAGCGTCCAATTCCTGGTATCTAGGACGGATTTGCGAGTAGGGCTTAAGCCCGCAAATCATCGATAGGACAAGTGTTGAACGTAATTTGATGTCGTTGCTTTAAGGGAGGAGGTTTGCTCAAAATGGTACAGGTAGTAAAAGACACAATCCAATGTTCGAGGTGCGGTTGCATTGCATTACCCGATGCCACCAAATGTCCCAAATGTGGCGCCTCATATAACGGCAATGGGAAAAAAGAGACGTTTTACAATATGAGTTATTTCCCGGCCCCGGCAGTATTGGAAGATACCAGCACTAAAGTAGTTCGAGCTTACTATCAGCTCACCTGCAGTCGTCACGGCAGGATACATGTTAAAGCTACAGTAATCGGCTCTTCTGTGAAGTGCCCTTTCTGCCAGTAGATGTGGGTTCATGAACGGAAAGGCTTACAATCTATGGTCCGGGGTGAAATGATTTGAACCTCCGACCTCATGGTCTCAAAGCAAGCTACAAAAAAGGCGGAGATCGCTTGCCTCCTTCCGTTTCAAATTATATGGACGTGGGAAGGAATAGTCAACATCGTTTGGATTACATCTCCTACACTTTTTGACTATTGTTAATTGTTGCCTGTGATGGTGCCCCAGGCCTTACCGTCGTAGTGTAGGATGGTGCCTTTAAACCCCACGGCGAAGACATCTAAGGAGGAGCTACCCCAGATGTAATAAAGGGCGTTTGTGGTGCCGCTTGTCATGGCGCTCCAAGTGTCGCCATCGCACTCAAGAATGGTGCCATTAAATCCCACGGCGAAGACATCTGAGGAGGAGCTACCCCAGATGCACCAAAGATCATTTATGGTTCCGCTTGTCATGGCGTACCAGGCTTTGCCATCGTAGTGCAGGATGGTGCCACCACTCCCAACGGCAAAGACGTCTAAGGAGGAACTACCCCAGATGCCATAAAGGTCATTTACCGTTCCACTTATCATAGTGCCCTAGGCCTTGCCATCGTAATGCAGTATGGTGCCATTAAATCCCCCGGCGAAGACATCTGAGGAGGAACTGCCCCAGATATAATAAAGGGCGTTTGCGGTGCCGCTTTTCATAGTGCCCCAAGTCTCGCCGCCATAGTGAAGGATGGTGCCACCACTACCAACGGCAAAGATGTCTGAGGAGGAACTGCCCCAGGTGCCATAAAGGTTTTGTATGGTTCCACTTATCATAGCACCCCAGGCCTTGCCGTCGTAATAAAGTATGGTACCATCTCTCCCCACGGCGAAGATGTCCGAGGAGGAGTTACCCCAGATGTCATAAATGGCGTTTGTGGTGCCGCTTGTCATGGCACCCCACGTCTTACCGTTGTAGTGAAGGATGGTGCCATTAAATCCCCCGGCGAAGATGTCTGAGGAAGAGTTGCCCCAGACGCCGTAAAGGAAATATTTAGTACCGCTTGTACCGCTTGTCACGCCGTCCACGGCCTTTTGCTCCGGTGGAGTAGTACAAGCACCAACTATTAGTAAGACGGCGAATAGACACAACATAAATATTCTAGTCATCATTTAAACCCTGCTACTGCCACCTACAAAGATGAGTATAGCGCAATCTTATTTATCCTTCAATATTCCTTCACAGTGATCGGAATGTAACATTACGCTATACCTTTTCAAAAGAGAAGTGGTATCAGTACTGCGAAATAGATAATCATTAGAGCTAGTCCGATAGGCACTCCGATTATTGCCCATTCCTTCATCTTTATTTTAAGTCTCCCAGCGGCTACTATGTTTGGAATATTGCCTGGTATCAGCATGCCTCCGGCAATGAGTAGAGCCATAACAGCGCTGATAATTTGGGGCATAGCCATAGTCGGGCCTATCTCCACTGCGGTCAAAGTGGCATTATCGAGAATTGCTGACAGTGAATTAATCCAGAACAGTGCCCAGGCCGGAATCTTAGTGAAATACCACACGATTAATGGCTTTAAACCTTCACCGAGCAGTATTAGAGCAGCGACGAAAATATAAACTTTAACTGCTCTGATGATGACTGTTTTAAGAGTCTCATTGTATTCAGACTCAATATCCTCTGCCTTTAAATTTACCTTTCGGCCAATAAGTATGGCTCCGAAAACAGCTAGAGCTATAACGCCTGGAATTATGTAGATACCGAGATTTTGAAACGGGAATAGGAAGCCAGCATTATATGGTGGCCCGGCTAACTTTTGAACCAGGATTGTGGAAAGAGGTTCACCCAGAGGGGTTAAGCCTGCACCCAGACCCATCGCAAAGCAGGTAACTACCACTATCTTTATCTTGTCGCTTCTTTTAAATGGAAGTGCGGCTATGACTTCCGACAGAATACAAGCTGTGACAATAACCGAGACGACGCTGGAGATAAGCCCTAACGCAATTATTAATAAGGCAATAAATGTGGTTGGCCCGAGTTTGTTAGCCAGGGACATAATCCCATTGCAGAAGGCCTTGTTGAAGTAGTGAACTAGAAGGCCGAATATCAATACTACCTGAAAGATTCCTACAGGGATGGCACCAATCATTACGGGGGCTTTAAGGGCTTCTTTGGCCAGTTCCCAGTTCCAGAGCCCGGAAATGGTTACTGCAATTACACCCATTACCAGAAAGAATGGCTCTAAGTTTTGCTCGATCTTTTTGACTCTGAAGGGTAGGACCAGTACAGATAGCACAACGACAGAAAGCCCTATAACCATATACAGTACTGGCTCATTGGGAACAATTTCCATGTCGTATCCCTCAGTATTAAATACGTTGATTCACTATATGAGTTCTTATCGGTAAATGAATAAAAATAATCCCTCTCCCATGATGCAGGAAGTCTCCTTAGTTGTATTTGGGAGCGGTTAACGAGTTTTAGAGCCGGGAATACATTCCGGAGGCCGCACTATTAATACCGGAATCGAGGAAGAGTGCAGTATCTTTTCAGCTACGCTTCCCCAGATCCACCGGGATATCCCGGAGCGGCCGTGAGTAGCCATAATGACAAGGTCAAAATTGCTCTTATGTATGTAGTCAATGAGGCTGTCAGCAGCTTTTCCAGTAAGTATTTTTGAACGAGCCTTTATGCCAGCGAGTTTTAGTCGTTCCACAATTTCACGGAGATAGCTTTCAGCGTCATTTTTGGTATGTACCTCGATTTGCTTTAAGTCGTCGATACTCAAAGCGATGCCCCCGCGAGTAGGTAATTCAAGAGGTTCTATCACGTGAACTAACTCGATGCTTGCCTGGCTTAATTTCGCTATCGCCTCGATATGGGGAAGAACACATTCTGCCAGTTTAGAGCCATCGAGAGGCACCATAATTCTACGATACACCTGCGCTCCTTTCAAAAGCAGACTCGAAGGCGAAATCCCTTGCTGACTTGCCTGGTCGGGGTGAGAGGATTTGAACCTCCGACCTCATGGCCCCAAAGCAGGCTAAGCAAAAGGCGGAGACCGCTTGCCTCCTTTCAGCTTTAAATCGTAGCTAAAATTAGAATATAAGTCAATGGTACATATATGATTATTGGTATTTTACAAACCAAGCGTTTGTTCACCCAGATAACACGAGAATTTGTTGTATTATTCAAGACGAGATGTAATGATTTAGTGAAAGGAAGACGGTGTCAAGAGTGCCAGTGTCATTGCGATGGAGATTATGAGAGAAGTCAAACAGAAGATGGTGCTGATCCAAAGCCAATCCTCCTCGTCCCTGTATCCCCTTCTCCTTAAAAGGATGGTCGTGCAAGCCTATTTCTAAGTATTATGTAAAGTAAGGAGAGAACTCGCTCATGGCTGCCACTTCTGGCGTCCGCTCAAACTCCAAATTGGTTTGACGTTCTTTATGTACAACCTGACACAAGCGTTTCTCATGTACAGTAGATTTTTAGACGGGAACACAGACGCTTCTTTTCTATCATTTTCTCACTTTAATTCGGGGGTCTATTGTTCTTAAGCACGCTGATATGCTTTGCTTGGTAGGAATAAGAAAAGGTGTTTTCAGTTGGTACCGGCGGTAAGCAGGAAACATCTTTGGGAATGATAGCTTGTCTTGTAGTGTGACAATGATGATGTCCATGATTAACCAGACGATGACAGCGAGGAACAGCGTGGTGGATGGGAAAAGCAGTGCCAGGGAGAGATAGACTAGAGCCAGCCAGATTACTCCCGGATGGCGAACCAGGGCATATGTTCCGGTGGTTATTAACTTATTGCTTACTCCATTCTCGGCATAAGTATTGTGAAAGGGAATCTCGATAAACATCGAGTAAACGAGCAGACATAAGGAAAACACTAGAAGACCAACCCCGAAAGGCAGCGTAAAAAATGGTAGATGTAACTTTACGGGAATGACACAAACCATGATGGTGGCATAGACCAAAAGACAGATCGCCAACAAGCCAATCAACTGTTTCATTACTCGTAAGTTCCCCAGGCTCGCCCAATCAAAGGCATAGGCTACCAGGAAGCCACAAATACCAATTAGAATGTATATCATGGTTCATATTCTATTGCAAGGTTGCAACCGAGGCAAGCTATACGCGCCCAATTTTTTGGTTTGGTCACGTCCACTGATGTCCCGTTAGAAAGCTGCGACGTTTCTTACTCTGGGACTTGCCAGACGAGGACTACCATACCCATAACAACCAGCTCAATTCTCGCATTTAGTGCATCCATCAATTTGTTTCTCGTCAGACTTTAGACTCATTTCCGGGTGGCTTAATTCAGCCTTGGTGCACTAATAAGGTACCAATACCACAAAAGTACTATTACCAAAGTACCCGTACCAAAGTACCCCTTATTAAGGTACTATTTGGTGATTCATAAGCTATTATAGGATAGAGTCGTAAGTGATCCAATACATTGGGAAAGGCGAGGGTGGAGGTTGTTCACAGAAAAGGAAGTACGCAGTCGAGGCAGAAGCCCACCGGATCGCAAAAGGTGCCCAATTTAGCTTGTAAAAAAGCCAGCCTGAGTATGCAGCCTTTTCAAGTAGAGGTACCGTTCAAATGATGAGGAGCATTCTATAAGTAATATTGATTATCATGTAGGAGGTATTCTTTGGCTAGTATTACGAAGCTACTGCGGCAGGGCAGAAATGAAGAGCTGTGGCAGATGTGCTGTGGCTACATTGACCTTAGCATGAAGCAGTTTATGGTTATCCAGCGGCGATTGTTGCTAGATCAATTAGAGCTGCTCAGAAATTGTGAACTGGGGAGAAAGGTGATGCGTGGTGCTATGCCAACTAGTTTGGAAGAATTCCGTAGAACGGTACCGCTGACGACGTATTCGGATTACTGTCCAGAGCTTCTGGAACAACGAGAAGATGTACTGCCATCAAAATCTGCCCACTGGCTACATACTTCAGGCAAGTCTGGCGAATATCCTTATAAGTGGGTGCCTTACAGTGAAAAATTCGCCCATGAGCTAGCGATACTGATGTACGGGACCGGAATTTTTGCCAGCTGTAATGGCAGGGGAGATGTGTCTAAGGCTAAGGAGCACGCGAAAATCGTCTATGCCGTGGCCCCTGCGCCCTATGCTTCTGGCGTCTTTGTCCAAATTATGCAGCAAGAAGTTGGTGCAGCGTATCTACCGCCTTTGGATAAAGCTCAAAACATGTCGTTTGAGCAGAGGACCAGGGAAGGCTTTCGGCTTGCTTTGTCCAGAGGGTTTGACTACTTCTTTGGTTTGTCCACTGTGCTGATAGTTGTCGGCGAACAGTTTAGTGCACGGTCAAGGGGATTGACGGTTATGCCTTTGCTGTCCCAGCCGGCAGCGCTATTTCGGTTGCTCAGGGGGCTAGTCAAGAGCAGAATGGAACGGAGGCCTATGCTGCCCAGAGACCTTTGGTCTGTAAACGGAATAATGAGTGGTGGTGCTGATAGCACTGTGCTCAGGGAAAGGCTACGCTATTTATGGGGGCGATACCCATTAGAAACCTATGCTTGTGCAGAAGGTAGTCTCATAGCCTCTCAGACCTGGGATTATGGTGGCCTGACCTTCATACCTAATCTCAACTTCCTCGAGTTTATCCCTGAAGATGAGCACCTCAAGTGGAGGTTGGATAATTCCTATATACCAAAGACTATATTGATAGATGAGCTAGCAGTTGATAAGAATTATGAGATAGTCCTCACTAATTTTCATGGTGGTGCGATGGTCAGGTATAGAATCGGCGATATGGTAAAGATTACTGCGCTTAGGAACAACAAGCTGGGCATAGATATTCCACAGATGATTTTCGAGAGGCGGGCTGATGATCTCATCGATATCGCCGGTTTCACCAGGTTGACTGAGCGAGTAGTCTGGCAGGCAATAGAGAGTAGCGGCATACCTTATCAAGATTGGACAGTACGCAAAGAGATAATTAAGGAAAGGCCGGTGCTGCACGTCTATCTTGAGGTCAAGGACGGTTGTGCTGCGAGTAATAAGAGAGTTGCGTCAAAGTTACATAAACAGCTTAAGAAACTGGATAAAGATTATGCTGATTTGGAATCTATACTGGGCGTGAGGCCTATCCAGGTTAGTCTTCTCCCGCAAGGTGCTTTTCAAGCTTATATGTCGGCGCGTCAGGCTGAGGGTGCAGATCTGGCCCACATAAAACCACCTCATATCAACCCCTCGGATGACACGCTTTCGTTGCTGGGCGTTAAGACAGGATGTGTGTCTACGTGAGAAGTTAGGTTCTTCTGTTTGCGGTACCATCAATGTTTCACCCAGCTAACCTTAAACGATTGTTGACAAAGCTCGAAGTTGTAAACATAATACGATAATTAGGGTAATAGAAGGTTAATTCAAATGGTTGGGTATTCTTTAATTCCTTTAATTGCTGTAATCGCTTACATCCCCCTGTTTATCATTGTACTCTCTAGCCGTCCGTGGCAGAGACAGCACCTGTTTTTTGTTTTGTATCTGGCTGCTGCCATGGTGTGGAGTTCGACCTCGTTCTTGCTCCATAGCAGTTTCCTGCCAGAGAACAAGATGCTTTTAGCCAGGCTTATGACGGTCGCATTCACATGGATGGCGGTACAGCTTTATGTGTTCTCGCGTCGTTTTGGCTACGGGAGTTATGTCGCTGGAGTAGCAGTCGGTTATACTCTTCTGTTAGTCTCGATTGTTCTGGCTGCCCTGGGCTACATACCGGAAAGTGTGACAGTGAGCAATGGTGTTCATCTTTCAATCGGTATCTGGTTTCCTGTGCTATTCGTGCCACTTATCTTTCTCATGGCTGATAATGTGGTTGCCCTGTTGCGGAAGTTACGGACGCTGACTGACCAGGTACAGCGCGCGCGTGTCACATACATATTGATTGGCGTGTGTATCATGGCGGTGTTCTCCCTCAGCAATGCTACTGAGTTCCTCAGGAGGTTTCCTGTAGACCATTTTGGTAATCTGGCTGCCGCTTGCCTTTGGACTTACGCCACGGTGCAATATCAACTTGTGGATGTCAGATTTGTCGCACGCCGTGGGCTGTCATGGATAGCGGTAATTGCTGTGGCTATTGTTGGATACCTGTTCTTGTACTTGGTGGTTAGTCTGGCGACTCGTGTACCCCAGCGGGCCATTGTAACGGCTTTAGCCACTTTGGGAGCATTGATCATAGGTATAGCTATATATCAACTGAGGGATGTGTTTGCTCGCCTTGTTGATCGACTTTTCTATAGAGAGAGCTATGATTATCGACAGAAGTTGGTTGATTTTGTAGGAAACAGGATAAGTGGAGTTTCCAACCTGAAGGACCTAGGTGGCGGATTACTGCCACTCATCGTAGGGAGCTTGGGTTGCCAGCGGGCATATTTGATGCTCCCCGAAACGATCAGCGGTGATTTTGTTATCGAGTTTGCCGAGCCTGGAGATGAGGCCAAACCTGCCTTAAGAATAGGACAGGACAGTCCTATTGCGGATTGGCTAAGGCAAAAGAATAGATATCTGGCTTGGGACAAGTTGGATATAATGCCTGAGTTTCGGGGCATGCTAGTGGAGGAGGGAGATGGGGTAAGAGCTTTAAACGTAGAGGTCTTTTTCCCGCTAATCAGTAGGGGTAACCTGATCGGCATATTGTTGCTGGAGAAAAGACAATCTGGCAGGTATACGCTTGAGGACATCAACCTGGTGGAAAATATTACGAGCCAAGTGGCTGTGACCATGGAGAAAGAGTTCCTGCAGGAACAGCTTAGAAAGAGAGAGCAGGAGCTAACCCTGCGCACGGTGGAATTACAGAGTGCTAACAACGAACTGGAGGCATTCGTCTACAGCGTCTCACACGATTTGCGGGCGCCACTGCGTGGCATCGATGGCTGGAGCCTGGCACTTTTGGAAGACTACCAAGACAAGCTCGACCAGCAAGGCTGCCAGTATCTTAACCGTGTCCGCTCCGAGGCACAGCGCATGGACGATTTGATTGATGCCTTACTACAGCTATCCCGGGTATCTCTTGCTCATATGCAACTGAAGCCGGTGGATTTGACAGCCATAGCGCAAACCATCGCCACTCGTCTACAGGATACGCAGCCAGACCGCCGGGCAGAATTCATTATCCAACCTGATCTGAAGGCACAGTGTGATGCCGGCCTGCTGGACATCGCACTGTACAACCTGCTGGAAAATGCCTGGAAATTCACCGGCTTATGCTCAAGCGCGCGGATACAATTCGGCAGAACTAAAGACAAAGGCAACCAAGTCTTTTTCGTGCGTGATAACGGCGTGGGATTCGATATGGCCTATGCAGACAAGCTGTTCGGGGCGTTCCAGCGGTTGCACAAACCATCCGAGTTTCCGGGGACAGGCATCGGCCTGGCTACCGTGCAACGCGTTGTTCGCCGCCACGGTGGTCGCCTGTGGGCAGATGCTATGGTGGACAATGGAGCAACTTTTTATTTTACACTTAAGGAGGCTGCATGAATCCCAATAACATTCTTTTAGTTGAGGATAATGGCAGTGACGTTGACCTGACCAGACGAGCACTTCAGCAAAGCCATGTTACTAATAAACTGGTTGTCGCCGAGGATGGCCAAGAAGCGCTGAGCTACCTTTTCGGCACGGGAACCTACGCCGCGCGGGACATGGAGCAATTGCCCGCTTTAATCCTGTTGGACCTCAAGCTGCCGAAGATTGACGGGCTGGAGGTGTTGCGGCGCATACGTGCAAGCACAAAGACCAAAAGGCTTCCGGTGGTAATACTAACCTCTTCAAAGGAGGAGCACGACGTGGCAGCGAGCTATGACCTGGGCGCCAATAGCTACATCCGAAAACCGGTTGATTTCGGGAATTTTGCGGAGGCCATAAAGACCCTGGGACTGTATTGGCTTGTGCTGAATGAGCCTCCTCCGGTGTCGTGAGGATATTGTGAAGAAGCACATCAGGGTTCTTATCGTGGAAGATTCTGAAAGCGACGCTGCGCTGGAAGTCCGAGCGCTGGAGCGAGCAGGCTATGAGGTATCTCATAAGCGGGTAGAAGATGCCGAGCAAATTAAGGCAGCCCTTAAGAAGCAGGCTTGGGATGTGGTCATGGTGGATCATTCCCTGCCTCAGATGGATTCCTTCAGAGCCTTGAAGTTACTGAAGAAAAGTGGCCAGGATATACCAGTAATTGTGGTGTCCGGCGCCATTGGCGAAGAAACCGCCGTAATGATAATGAAGGCCGGCGCACAGGATTACGTGATTAAGGGTAACCTGACGCGTCTGGCTCCGGCGGTGGAACGTGAACTTCGAGATTTCGAGATACTGCGTGAGCGCAAGCAGGCAGAGAAGGCACTGAGGCAATCAGAGGAGAAATACCGAACTGTTCTGGAAGAGATGAGAGAGGGCTACTACGAGATCGACCTTGCTGGCAATTTTACCCTGGTTAATGCTGCAATGTGTTTCCTTTTGGGTTATTCCAAGGAAGAGTTGATGGGGACGAAGTATAGAGAGTGCACACCTGAAGAGCATACTAAGACTATATCTGAGGCGTACAGTCGCGTGCACCGGACAGGGGAGCCAGTGCTAGACTTGCACCACGAGGTTATTCGAAAAGATGGCAGTCGAGGATTCATTGAGACCTCTGTCTTCCTCATGAGGAACGAGAAAGGCGAAAACATCGGCTTTCGGGGAATCGGCCGTGACATCACCGAGCGCAAGAAAGTTGAAGATGAGAGACGTGATATGGAAAGAAAAGCCCAGCTAGCTAGCCGACTATCTACCGTAGGCCAGATGGCAGCTGGTATTTGCCATGAAATTAACAATCCTCTGACCACAATAGTAGGTTATTCGGATTTGCTGAGTAATAAAGATTTACCTGAGGACATAAAGCAACAAATGGGATATATTCGTGAGGCGGGTCATCGGGTAGCTGATATCGTTAGACAACTCCTTGTCTTCGCCCGGAATATGCAGCCAACGAGAACGATGATTGATATCAATTACATCGTGAGCGGGACGCTTAGATTGCGTGAATATCAACTACGGCTTGCCAATATAAATGTCCTAACCGAACTCGCTCCGAACTTACCCTACATTCTTGCCGATCCGGGACAGCTACAACAGGTATTCTTAAACATAATTTTGAATGCTGAGGCAGAAATGAAACTAGCACACGGTAAGGGGACACTTCTGGTCAAGACAGAGTGCATTGATGATGCCATCAGGATATCGTTTAAAGACGATGGGCCGGGGATATCCGCAGAGAACCTTAGCAATATTTTCGACCCATTTTTCACGACCAGAAGGATAGGTGAGGGAACGGGGCTAGGCTTGAGTGTATGTCATGGAATCATTTCGGAGCACAATGGCCGAATATACGCTCAAAGCAAGCCAGACAAAGGAGCTACCTTTATCGTTGAACTGCCAATAGTGTCGGAATTCGCCTCAGCTGAAATACCAGGCGCTACCGATAAGGAGATACAGCAGGTCTGCACTCGTCGAGGTAGCGTACTCATAGTTGATGACGATCTGTTACTATTAAAATTTTTAGAGCAATTCCTGACCACTAAAGGACACGATGTAGACGCTGTGAATAATGCCAATGATGCCCTAAAAGTATTCACGAATAAGAAGTATGATCTCATCCTGATGGATATACTGATGCCGGATGTAAGTGGCATCGAGCTCTACGAGAAATTGCAGCGAATGGACAAATCAATAGATAGCCGGTTGTTAATTATGACCGGAGATATCCTTGGGAAGCCAACCAGAACTTTTCTTAACATGACAGGAGTGCTGTACATCGAGAAACCCTTCGAACCTAATGCGCTTATGACGAAGATAGATGAGATAATGAGCCAGAATCAATAACAGGCCGTTGTACAATGAGCCAGATTGTTGCTCACAGAACCCGAAGGTCCGTGCCGTAGGTCTTCAAGTGGTTGTCAACTGTGGTAGTGATTCCGGCTGAATGATTAAAGTGAATTGCCGAGCCTCAGCCTCTGTCTGCTGAGATGTGAAACTTAGCTTCAGTGTATAAGTACCGGGGGTGCCTCTAATTCGATATCTATGGTCGGGGTGAGAGGATTTGAACCTCCGACCTCATGGTCCCAAACCATGCGCGCTAGCCTCTGCGCTACACCCCGTTGCCAAAGAGTATAGTTAACTAGTTCGATAGAGTCAAGGAGTTGTAAGACTGTTTGTAGATGGGATGGCTATTTGCAGGTGGGGCAAATATCGAAGAAATCGTCGGGTAAATTCCACTTTTTTCTGATGTATTCTAACTGCTTTTCCGGCGCCCAGTAGTTGCCGCAGACTTTACATTTCTTGAGCTTGAATTCCACTTTCCAGTTATATATTATTCTGGTGCCGTTTCTATCTTCCATCTTTATGGCGCCGGTTGGGCATACATAGTAACATGAGCCGCAACCTATACAATCTCTAGCCGGTTCCAAGAAAGGCGACGCCGGCTCTTTGGTTATACCTCGGTTGACCAGACTGATGGCGCTAACGCCAACGACTTGTTCACAGGTCCTGACGCATAATCCGCAAACCATACAATCATTGTCCTCCAGGTACTCCGGTCTAATTATTGATTGCTCAATGCCCATCTGCGCAGCCAATTCCTTTATTACCTTGTTTTTCGAGCATCGTGCTAGAAGCAGCTCCACCAGCATTTTGCGATTACTTATCACCCTGGGCGAGTTTGTTTTTACCTCCAGTCCCTCTTCAACCAGATAAAGGCAGGATGTCACAATTCTGGAGCGGCGCCCCTTGGAGACTTCTACAATACACAGCCTGCAGGCACCGTAGGGCTCAATGGCTTCGTGATGGCATAAGGTAGGTATATCAATGCCGTTTTCTCTCGCCACCCGGAGTATCGTCTGGCCTTCCTCAGCCTTAAATTCACGGCCGTCGATATTGAAAGTTACCATCTTATCTCTTACCTACGGCATCCAGCTTACAGACGTCGCCGCAAACACCGCACTTTATACATTTCGATTCATCCATAACCACCGGCTTTTTCTTGCCCATGAAGGTTATGGCCTCTTGTGGACACTCTTTGACACAAAGTCCACATCCCGGGCATTTTTCTTCTATTATGTAGTAGTGGATTAAAGCCTTGCAGACGCCGGCGGGGCACCTCTTCTCTTTTATATGAGCTTCGTACTCGTCCCTGAAGTAACGCATTGTGGTCAGAACAGGGTTTGGCGCTGTCTGGCCTAGCCCGCAGAGTGAACTATCAACTAAAGTAGCTGAAAGCTGCTCCAGAAACTCGATATCTTTTTCACTGCCTCGGCCTTCCGTTATTTCATCAAATACCTGCCGCATTCTCTTTATCCCCTCGCGACAGGGCAGACACTTACCACAAGATTCTTCTTCCAGGAAGGTGAGAAAATACTTGGCGATGTCAACCATACAGGTTGTTTCATCCATGACAATCATGCCGCCCGAGCCCATCATGGAACCTGCTTTAGACAACTCATCGAAATCTACCGGTAGGTCAAGCAGGCTCTCTGGCAGACATCCGCCTGATGGACCGCCGGTCTGAACCGCCTTGAATCTCTTTCCTCCCCATATGCCGCCACCTATGTCATAGATGATTTCCCTGAGTGTTATCCCCATAGGAACTTCAACCAGGCCCGTGTTATTAATCTTGCCCACTAAAGAGAATATCTTTGTCCCTTTGCTGTGTTCAGTGCCCAGAGTTCGATACCAATCGGCACCTTTATTGATTATCAATGGCACATTGGCCCAGGTTTCGACGTTGTTTAGGTCACTCGGCCGATTCCACAGCCCCTTCTCTACCGTATGAACGTATTTAGCTCTCGGTTCTCCAACTTTGCCTTCGAGCGATGCCATCAAGGCCGTGGACTCACCACACACGAAGGCTCCACCGCCTCTGTTGATACGGACATTAAAATCGAACCCTGAGCCCAGGATATTGTCCCCGAGCAGCCCCGACTGTTCGGCCTGATTTAGAGCCAGCGTCACGTTAGCCAATGCTAAAGGATATTCATTACGGACGTAAACATATCCCTGCTTGGCTCCGATGGCATAAGCACCGATGATTAGACCTTCGAGTACGCTGTGCGGATTACCTGAAAGCAAACCTTCATTAGCATAGGCTCCCGGGTCACCTTCGTCAGCATTTACTATAACGTATTTTATATCCCCGGGGGCATGACGGCATGATTCCCATTTTGATCCCGTGGGGAAACCAGCACCGCCTCGCCCCCTTAATCCCGAGTGTTTTATTTCGTCTATTATCTGCTCAGGAGTCATTTCGAGCAAGGCTTTGGCTAGAGCTGTATAGCCCCCTATAGCGATATAATCCTCTATCTTCGTAGGATTTATTTCGACGTTGTTTCCCAGAATATTCCGTACTTGCTTCCGATAGAACGGAATTTCATCCCTATGCACAACTTTGTTGCCCGTAATCGGGTCGGCGTGAAGCAGCCGGTCAATGACAGTGCCTTTAATAGCCGTTTCACTTAATATCTCAGGCACGTCCTCTAATTTTACCTGCTGGTAGAAAATGTCACCCGGTTGAATTACTACAATCGGGCCTTTCTCGCATAGCCCGTGACAACCAGTGATTCTCAGTCCTATCTTATTCTCCAGGCCTTGTTTTGCCAGTTCCTGTTTAATGGCCTCGGTTAAGTGGATACAACCGTAAGGACGGCAAGCAGTACCATTGCATATGGCAATTAGCGGCTTGTCCGGCCTTCTTTCTTTTATCAGCTCTTTTCGTAGAGCCTCTAAATCTTGTTTTGAACTTAGCTGGTTTGGCATTTCATCTTTTAGCAATTATTCAAATTTGGCTAATATACCGTCCACTTTATCAGTGCTCATATGTCCATAATAATCGCCGTCAATTTTCACCGCCGGCCCCACGGCACAACAGCCCATGCAATTAACTGTCTCCAGTGTGAATTTGCGGTCTTTAGTGGTTTCCCCGCGCTTGACGGACAAACATCGTTCCACAGTTTCCAACACCCTGCTACCACCACGGACATGGCAGGCCGTGCCCAGACAAACGTTGATTAAATGCTTACCTCTAGGTTCAAGACTGAATGCTTTGAAAAAAGTGGCCACATCGTAAACACGGCTGGCAGGAATGCCCATGGTATCACTTACTTCAATCAAAGCTTCTTCGGGAAGGTAATAGCATTCAGTCTGGATATCTTGAAGTATGGAAACTAGCTGTCCCCTGTCACCATTGTATTTGTTGACGATAGCGGTAACTTTTTCATTCATAGTCAATACTTATTTCCCGTAGTCTTCTCTTTAAGTTTGGCATATTTAGCAGTTACCCTTTCCTGGATTTGGGCAATTGTTTCTTTTGAAAGGTGCCGGAATCTGCCCTGCAGCTTGAAGTAGTCCTCTATCGGCCTTAGCTGTGGAAAATCAAAATTCAGCGTGTATTCGCCCTTTTCTATTTCGTAGAGAGGGAAAATGCCGGTTTGCACGGCCAGTCGACCAGCCCTGATAGTTAATTCCGGGGCGAGTCGCCAACCGGTGGGGCACACCGACAATACATGAATATAAGACGGGCCTTCGACTGCCATAGCCTTGGTGATTTTGGTCATAAGGTCAAAGGGATAACTATGACACGCCGTAGCTACATAAGGAATGTCGTGAGCGGCAGCGATAGCCGGCATGTTTTTCTTCCAGGTTGTCTGTCCGATGCTGTGCTTGCCTGCCGGCGAGGTAGTGGTGGAAGCACCAAATGGAGTGGCGCTCGAGCGCTGGATGCCGGTGTTCATATAAGCCTCGTTATCGAAACAGACGTACATAAAGTTGTGACCCCTTTCCAGGGCACCTGAAAGCGCCTGGAGCCCTATATCGGCGGTACCGCCGTCTCCACCCATAGCCACCACCTTTGTTTTCCTGGTATATTTTCCTTTGCGGCTCAGGACTTTTATTCCGGCCTCTATTCCGGAGGCCACGGCAGCCGTGTTCTCAAACAAAGTATGAATCCACGGTACCTCCCAGGAGGTATAAGGCAGTGGCGAGGAAACGATTTCCATGCACCCGGTAGCGTTGGCGATGATGACATTCCTGCCCAAGGCTTTACATACCAGCCTTACAGCTAAGGCTTCGCCGCAACCCATACACGCCCGGTGTCCCGGAGCGAAATATTCCTTGGTAGTGGTAAGTCGTGGAACATATATGGCTAGATTTTCCACTATTCTCTAACTCCTATCATCTCGAACTCATCGACTTTGCCGCCTTTTGCTTTGTCCACTCCCTGACGGATAAGGTCTTCGAAACCCTGGGCTGAAATCTCCCTACCGCCCAGGGTGCCGACATAGCTGACAACCTTGGGTCTGGCCTTTAATGGATAAAGCGCTGCCTGGATTTCAGAAGCTACTGGTGGCATGGCACCAAGCGAAAGAGCTCGGTCAAGGACGATAAGAACCTTCGCCTTGTTCACGGCCTTGCGAAATTCGTTAAAGGGGAACGGCCGCCACAGACGCAACCTTACCAGTCCCACCTTGTGGCCTTCCGCCTGCATTTTGTCTATAGCCATCATGGCTGTTTCACTGAAACTGCCCATACACAGCAGCAGAACATCGGCGTCTTCAGTCTTGTAACTCTCCACCGGTAAATAATGACGTCCCGAAATCTTGCCGAACTGCTTCCAAACCTGGAGGATCAACTTCTTAGAACCTTCCAATGCGACCTCGTGCGCTTTTTTGGCTTCAGTGTAAATGAATGGTGGCCCAAAGGCACCTATGGTCACGGGTTTATCCGGGTTAAGAGGATAAGGGTAATGGTATTCGGGCAGGAATTTATCCACCGCCTCTTTCTCCAGGAATTGAACGGGTTCAATGGTGTGTGATACGTAAAACCCGTCAATGTGGACCATCGTTGGCAGCAAGACGGCCTGGTCTTCAGCAATACGAAAGGCACATAACGTCAAATCAAAGGCTTGCTGAGCGTTTTCTGCGAATATCTGAATCCAGCCGCAATCCCGGGCTGCCATTACATCCGAATGGTCTGTCCAGATGCTCAACGGCGCTGAAAGTGCCCGGTTAGCTACTGCCATGACTATCGGCAGCCTTAGACCTGAGGCAACAAATAATACCTCATGCATTAGTTCTAATCCCTGGCTAGCAGTAGCAGTAAACGTTCTGGCGCCTACGGCCGAAGTCCCCAGGCAGGCGCTTAACGCTGAGTGTTCTGATTCTACGGGTATATATTCGGCATCCATCTCGCCGTTAGCCACGAATTCAGCTAATCGCTCGACAATATGAGTTTGCGGTGTAATAGGATAGGCAGCTACAGCTTCAACGCGGGCCAGCTTAACCGCTTCAGCCATAGCGAAGGAACCCTCCATACCTATACGTTTCAGCGCCATGTCTATTCTTCCTCTACCATCCTTATAGCCTCCGTCCAGCACTCGCGTGCACAAATTCCACATCCCTTGCAATAATATAAATTGGCTTCAAAGTAACCGTCTTCTTTCTCTCCGATACATCCTTCCGGACAAAACAGATAACAAATTCCGCACTTGATGCATTTCTCATTGTTCCATACTGGATGCGCAGATTTCCAATCGCCGGTGCGATATGCTTTGGCGTTGCCCGGCTCAGTAATAACACAACCCGGCAGCAACTCCCGCCACGAAGGCAGTACTTCCGCCGGTATTGCCTGACGTGCTTTCCGGACAACACTGCCAGGTTCAGCTATTTCAGTCTCTTCAAAAGCCCTGCGGCAAGCCTCTATATTAGCCTTAGCTCTAGCCCCAAAGCGTTCTTTTATCGGCTCCGCCAGTGATTCTAACTCTATTATCCCCGTGGCTTTAACCAAGGCTCCAAGCATGGTTGTATTTACGATTGGAACGCCGAGTAACTCTCGCGCAATAACGTTGGCATTGACCACTGCCAGCTTCCACGGACCACCCAATTCTGACTTTATGTCAACCAATGTCTTCGGGGTATTAATGACCAGCGTGCCGTCTTCCTTTAGTCCGGAAGTAGCGTCGGTAATATAAAGTAGGCCCGGGTCCAGTATTACCACGATATCAGGATTGGTCACTGAGACGCGAGCCCGGATGGGGTTGGTATCGCTCAGGCGATTGAAAACAAGCACCGGGGCTCCCCTTCTTTCAGGGCCAAAGCTGGGAAACGCCTGAGCAAATTTACCTTCTTCTATGGCCGCCAGCGCCAGCAGTTCAGCCGATGTTACAGCCCCTTGACCACCCCTCCCATGCCAACGGATTTCAATTGTCTTGTCTCTTTCTTTCAAATTACTGAATTCCTTGGAAGCGCCCCTGGAGGGACTTGAACCCTCGCACCCGGCTCCGGAGGCCGGCGCTCTATCCCCTGAGCTACAGGGGCTTCGGATAATTTTATACATTATTGCACGATTTGGCAAACTCGTCCTGAGTGTGATTATTACGATTATCCGATAGACTTTGAAAATATGCCCTTTGGTCTTATCCTAGACATAACTAGCTTGTAGATTTCGGCGCCGATAAAGATGGTTGAAGCTGAGAATACGGCGACAATCCAGTCAATGGTAGTTAAGGCATGTACGCGAAACGTTTCTTTTAGGAAGGGCACATAGAATATGGGGATGGTCATGGCAATGGTACCGAGTATCGCCCAGATAAGCCACTTATTGCCGAAGGGGCCGATTTTAAAAAGTGAGTATTCTAATGAGCGACAGTTAAAGGCATTGAAGAACTCAATTAATATTAAAGTCAGAAAGCATACCCCTTGAGCTTCGAGTATGTCCTTCCCCGAATCCACCGCCCAAAGAAAGACCGCCAATGTTACCAGGGCTGTCCAGATTCCAGCGCCAGCCAGGTACCTCATGACAGGCATCGTAAAAATAGTCTGCTTGCGGGGTCGTGGCTTTTGTCTCATGATATCGATGTCCGGTGGGTCAACAGACAAAGCTATGGCTGGCAGGCCATCAGTAGCCAAATTAACATACAGGAGTTGAATGGCAATTAAGGGTATGGTGCCGGCAGGTAAACCGAAAAGCGGGCCGAACAAAATAACGACTGCCATGAGCAGTATTTCTCCCAAATTACAGGAGAGGAGATAAATCAGATACTTCTTGATATTATTGAAAATGCCTCTTCCTTCCTCGACTGCAGCTACGATGGAGGCAAAATTGTCATCGGTCAGCACCATGTCAGCCGCTTCTTTGGTAACATCGGTGCCCGTAATCCCCATAGCCACCCCGATATCAGCTTTCTTCAGTGCCGGTGCATCGTTCACTCCATCCCCTGTCATGGCCACTACATGACCCTTCTTAGTTAGCGCCTCGACGACACGCAGTTTGTGAGCTGGAGAAACCCGTGCATAAACTTCTATTTTCTCCACCAATGCTTCAAATTTTTCATCGTTCAGGTTATCGATTTCTGCCCCTGTTGAGGCAATACCCTTTTTGAGTATGCCCAATTCTCTGGCAATGGCGACGGCCGTTAATTTATGGTCGCCGGTTATCATTACTGATTTGATACCGGCCCGGTCACATGTCTTTACTGCCGCCTTGACTTCTTCCCGAGGTGGGTCAATCATGCCAACCAGTCCTACAAACACCATGCCCTTTTCCACGTCGTTAGTGGAGACAGCATTATGCTCAAGCTGCTTATACGCCAGCCCCAGAACACGGAGAGCATCTTCCGCCATTTCTTGAGCCACAGCCATGATACTTTCCCTATCTTCGACAGTTAGTGCCTTTTCTTCCCCGTTACGGAAAATACGGCTGCAAGAACTCAGGATTACCTCAGGTGCTCCTTTGGAATAAGCAATTTTACCTTGGCTTGTTTGATGGGTGGTGGTCATTCTCTTCGTCTCGGAGGAAAACGGGATTTCGCTGATGCGAGGAAATTGAATTTGAAGTTCCTCTTGCCACAAGCCCGCTTTAGCTGCCGTCACCACCAGGGCGCCTTCGGTCGGGTCCCCTTTGATTAACCAAACACCAGCGGCTGAATTAAGAGTTGTGTCATTGCATATGCTTCCAATGTTGAGCAGCTTTTGTAAGGCCGCGCTGTCTTGAGGATTTAGTACTTTGCCGCCAACATGAAACTCGCCTTTAGGTTCATAACCAACGCCAGTGACAGCGATGAGCTTACCGTCCACAAAAATGCGCCGTATCGTCATCTTGTCTTCGGTAAGCGTACCGGTCTTATCTGAGCAAATATATGTAGTGCAACCAAGTGTCTCTACGACCGGCAGCTTTCTAATCAGCGCATGGCGTTGTACCATCCTCTGAACGCCGAGAGCCAGTGAGATAGTGACCACGGCCGGCAAGGCTTCGGGCACAGCCGCCACGGCCAAACTTACCCCCCAGATGAGCATCGTCAGAATCAGCTGTTTATCAATCACAGGTGCTGTAATAACACCAATCCCAGCTAGAATGAAGCACATGGCTAAGGCGCCGATGGCAATCCACTTTCCCAGCTGGTCGAGACTAACCTGCAGCGGTGTCCGCTCCTTCTCCACTTCCTGCAGCATAGTCGCAATCTTGCCGAACTCGGTAGCCATGCCGGTGGCAGTGACTACCGCCAGGCCCCTGCCATAAACGGCTGCCGTTCCCGTAAAGACCATGTTCCTCATGTCACCGATGCTTGCCTCCCCCACAAATGCCTTTCCCATCTTTTCCACAGGGACTGATTCACCCGTCAGTGAAGCCTCATCCGCTTTTAAGTTGATAGCTTCGATGAGCCGTGCATCTGCCGGTATTTTATCGCCGGTTCTGAGCAGAATTATGTCTCCGGGAACCAGCTCCGTGGCGGAGACTTCTATTTCCATTCCGTCTCTCAGTACCGACGCCGTTGGTGCTGCCATTCTCTTCAGGGCTTCCATAGCCCGTTCAGCCCTGTATTCCTGCATAAAGCTCAGGCCAGCGGCAAACAGGACGATAGCAAAAATGACAATGGCATCAGCTACTTCACCCATAACGGCTGATAAAGCCACCGCAACAAGCAGGATAATTATGAGAAAATTCTTAAATTGCTCAAGGAAGATTACCCAGGGGGATATTTTTTTCTTTTCAGCCAGCTCGTTAGGTCCAAATTGAGCCAGGCGGCGTTGGGCTTCTCCCTGACTTAAGCCTTCACGGCTTGAGTCCAAAGAGGCAAAGACTTCCGATATCTCTAAATTGTGCCAATTCTCGTTCAATTTTATTGTCATGTGCATGTTACGGGCAAAGCAAAATCATATCATAGCCTGTTTTTTATTGTAAATATCGTCTACCTGTAGCCATTAGATTATATAGTAAACCTTTGCCTCCTGACACAGGCATTGTATAATGTTATGGCGCGGAGAGGTGTCCGAGTGGTTGATGGAGCCGCTCTCGAAAAGCGGTGGGCGCTGAGCCTCGTGGGTTCGAATCCCACCCTCTCCGCCAGACCTTGGAGAGGTGCTGGAGTGGTCTAACAGGCGCGCCTGGAGAGCGCGTGTCGCCTTTGGCGACCGTGGGTTCGAATCCCACCCTCTCCGCCATTCTAATCATTTGCTTTCTCATGGCTACCTCTTTTTTTGTTTGACCTTCTTGCCTATGCTACAATGTTTCAACTCAGATGATGAATGAGAACGAGCTGAAATACTGGGTAGGCTTCTCCAAGATGCCGGGCATCGGCCGGGTGAAAATATCACAGCTACTGGACCATTTCAACACACTGGAGCATGCCTGGAAAGCCTCAATCGGAGAACTGAAAAAATCTGGCCTTGATTCCAAAGCTGCTGAGAATATCGTCAACCTGCGGACGAGAATCGCTCCCGACGAAGAAATGGACAGCCTCAAGAAATATAAAATAAAGGTACTTGCCTGTGATTCTCCCGCCTATCCACAAAGACTTAAGGAGATATACGATTATCCACCGGTACTTTATATCCGAGGCGACTTGCTGACAGAAGATGAATGTTGCCTGGCCGTAGTCGGCACCCGTCGAGCTACAGTCTACGGACGTCAAGTGACCGAAGAGATTGTCACTGACCTGGCCAGAAACGGAATTACCATCGTTAGCGGCCTGGCTAGAGGAATTGACTCTGTAGCTCACCGTGCCGCGTTGGAAGCTGGCGCTCGAACTATGGCTGTCTTCGCCTGCGGTCTTGACATCGTCTACCCGGCGGAGAACGCCAAGCTGGCACGGGAGATTATGGAGCACGGCGCCTTGATTAGCGAATATCCTCTGGGCACAAAACCGAAAGCTGATAATTTCCCGAGGCGCAATCGAATTATGAGCGGTCTCAGCCTCGGTGTGCTGGTTATTGAGGCCGGTGAAAGCAGCGGAGCTTTGATCACCGCCAATCAGGCATTGGAGCAAAACCGCGAAGTCTTTGCCGTCCCGGGCAGCATTTTATCACCTGCCAGCAGGGGTACGAATCATCTCATTCAGGAAGGCGCGAAACTGGTCAGGAATTATGTCGATATTTTGGAAGAGCTTAATTTGACCATCATGGCACAGCAACTGGAGATGAAGGAGCTTCTGCCCGTCGATGAGACTGAATCGTTATTGTTAAAGCAGTTGGGACGAGAGCCGACTCATATAGACGATATTTGTCGCCATAGCGGCTTGGCGGCGGCTTCGGTTGGCAGTGTGCTAACCATGATGGAACTCAAGGGGATGGTAAAACAGGTTGGCGGCATGAACTATGTGCTGGCCAGAGAGATGAAAGAGGAATACCAAACGGCAGGATAATTATGGGAACGAAGCTTGTTGTTGTCGAATCGCCGGCAAAGGCCAGGACTATAAGCCGCATACTGGGCAAAGGTTACGATATTAAGGCGACTCTGGGGCACGTGCGCGACCTGCCTAAAAGCGAATTAGGCATAGATGTTGCGAATGACTTTACTCCCAGATATATCATCATCAGACAGAGAAGAGCCGTGATTAACGAACTGAAGAAGTCGGCTGCCGGCGCCGCCGAGGTCTATCTGGCAACTGACCCCGACCGTGAGGGAGAGGCTATTTCCTGGCATCTAATTGCAGCCACCAAATTGGATAACGGCAAGATACCCATCCACCGCGTCGTCTTTCATGAGATAACAAAAGAAGCCGTGGAAAAAGCGTTTCGCCATCCACGCTCTATTGATATGAACCTGGTTGACGCCCAACAAGCGCGCCGTCTGCTGGATAGACTGGTTGGTTACAAGCTGAGCCCGTTGCTGTGGCGTAAGGTTCAGAGAGGACTGTCTGCCGGCAGGGTCCAGTCGGCAGCCTTGAGAATAATTGTCGACCGCGAGCGAGAGATTCAAAATTTCGTTGCTGTGGAGTACTGGACTATCGAGGCTGAACTGGCCACGAGCTTGCCGGCTACTCCAAAGAATCGCTTCAGAGCATTGCTGATAAGCCTGGCCGACAGCACAAAGATTAGCATATCCAACCAGCAGGAAGCCGAGAGTATCCAAAACGAGCTGAAGAAAGCCGACTATGTCGTCAAAAAGGTAACAGTAAAAGAAGTGGCTCGCCAACCGGCGCCGCCATTCATTACCAGCACTCTGCAGCAAGAAGCCTGGCGCAAGCTGCGGTTCACTGCTCAACGTACTATGTTTATCGCTCAGCAGCTTTACGAAGGCGTGCCTTTGGGTGAGGAGGGCTCGGTGGGATTGATTACCTATATCCGTACCGATTCGACGCACGTAGCTGCCAGTGCCATAGCTGAGACTCGGGATTTTATTGCCGGCAAATACGGTGACCGCTTTGTGCCCCAGAATCCACGTCATTTCGCTAAAAAGAGCAAATGGGCACAGGAAGCGCATGAAGCCATTCGGCCGACCAGAGTTCATCGAGAGCCTGGCCAGCTTCGCTCTTACCTGAAACCAGAACAGCTCAAATTATATGACCTTATCTGGAAACGAATGGTAGCCAGCCAGATGGCAGCAGCCTTGATGGATGCCACCACAGTCGAAATAGATGCCAAATGTTCAGAACCGTACAAGAGCTATCTGCTAAAGGCCAGCAGTTCCGTAGTGAAGTTCCCCGGCTTTATAACGGTTTACAGCGAGGGCAAAGACGAGGAGGGAGAGGAAGAAAAGGCGGTTGTCCTTCCAGCATTAAAAGCCGGTGACAACTTAGTCTTGTTGGACATATTTCCCCAGCAGCGTTTTACTCAGCCGCCGCTTCGTTATAATGAGGCTACTTTAATAAAAGCGCTGGAACAAAAGGGAATCGGACGCCCCAGCACCTATGCCCCCATTCTATCCACTATCCAGGGAAGAGGCTACGTATACAAAGAAAATGGCAAGCTTTGCCCAGATGAGATAGGCTTTATCGTCAGCGACCTCTTAACCCAGCACTTCCCTGAAATAGTCGACCTGGATTTCACTGCTCAGCTTGAAGAAGAACTGGATGAAATTGCGCGTGGCGAGAGAGGCTGGGTTTCAGTTCTCCAGGATTTCTATACCCCCTTTGAAGAAATGCTTAACCAGGCATCTACCAAGATAGAAAAGGTAAATATTGCCAAGCCCACAGAGGAAGTCTGCCCTGAGTGCGGTAAACCCATGGTATTGAAGACGGGTCGTTTTGGCAAATTCTTAGCTTGCAGCGGTTATCCGGAATGCAAGAAGACTATGCCTTACGTGATAAAAACCGGCGTACTCTGCCCGAAATGCGGGAAGGAGATTGTAGAGAGAACAACCAAGAAAAGGCGTATTTTCTATGGTTGTAGTGGCTACCCACAATGCCAGTTTGCAGTTAATCGCCGGCCGGTTCCAAAGCCCTGCCCACAGTGCGGCAAGCTGCTCATTATGTACCGGGACGGTTGGGTCAAATGTACCGCCTGTGAATATAAAGATAAACTGGATGAAGTTGAAAAGATAGGAGCGGCAGCATGAAAATTTTAGTTGTCAACGGACCGAACCTCAATATGTTAGGCAAGCGAAATAAAGCCTACTATGGTGATAAAACATTGCTACAGATTGATACCCTTCTAAAAAAGGAGGGTAAAAGCCTGGGTGCCGATATAGTTAGCTTTCAGTCCAATAGCGAGGGTGAACTTATCGACTTTATCCAGAAAAATGCCTCTCAAGCCGCCGGCATAATCATAAACCCCGGGGCACTGACTCACTATGGTCTATCCCTGCGGGACGCTCTTGTTGACAGCGGACTGCCGCTTGTCGAGGTCCATCTATCCAATATCCATGCTCGCGAAGAGTGGCGGGCAAAATCGGTAATTGCTCCAATTGCCAGAGGGCAAATCAGCGGATTTGGTTGGCGGGGATATACCGCTGCATTACAAATCTTAGTCGGTGAACTGAAAGTAGAAAAATAAGAGTGAGCCGGCTGCAAAAACTTCGTCACGGTTTAGCCCAAAAGGAATTGGGTGTACTTGTAGTCTCCCAGCCGGAAAACCGACGATATCTCTCTGGCTTTACGGGTTCCGCAGGCTGGCTGATTATTTCAAACAATATCGCTTACCTGGCCGTCGACTTCAGGTACATTGAGCAGGCCAAAAAGGAAGCGCCCGACTTCGATGTTATTCATGTAAAAGGCGACATGGTCGGCTGGCTGCCCAGGTTCCTCTTAGATTTGGGATTCAAAAAGGCAGGCTTTGAAGCTGACCAGGTTCCATTTGCCACCTATGAGAAGCTTTTTAAAAACATAAACGATGACGGCTACAAGCTTGAGCTTATTCCGGTTTCCGGTCTGGTGGAATCGATTCGCGCCGTAAAAGAACCTGAGGAGCTAAAATTCATAACGGAAGCAGTTGAGCTTGCCGACGCCGCCTTCGACCACGCTAAATCGATACTCCGCCCTGGGATGACTGAAAAGGAAGTTGCCTGGGGACTGGAGAAATTTCTCCGCGAGAAGGGCAGTCAAACCGTGCCTTTTGACATCATTGTGGCTTCCGGCCCCAATGCGGCTTTGCCACACGCCAAGCCCTCGGAAAAACTACTTCTCAAAAATATGCCGGTGGTAATTGATTTGGGAGCCCGGGTGAACGGCTACTGCTCCGACCTGACCCGCACCTTTATAATAGGTGATGGAGACAAGACTTTTTTTAAAATTTATGATATTGTTTTGGGTGCGCAATTAACGGCTCTGGCCACCATTGGAGCCGGCATGAATGGAGACCAGGCTGACAGGTTAGCCCGGACAGTTATTGAGCAGGCAAAGTATGGCGATGATTTTGGTCACGGCCTAGGACACGGCGTTGGTTTGGAAACTCATGAATCGCCGAGGCTTGGACCAAATTCTGCGGACCTGCTGGTTGACGGCATGGTTTTTACCATAGAGCCCGGAATATATGTCGCCGGCTGGGGTGGAGTCAGAATTGAAGATACGGTTGTCATAGAGAACGGCAAGGTGAAAAGCCTGACTCGAGCCGATAAAAAGGCAAACATTTCTTAGGAGGTTGATTATCCTATGATTGACGCCGGAGAATTGAAAAGAGGTATAACCATTGAGCTGGACGGACAGCTATATCAGGTGCTTGATTACCAGCATATTAAGATGGGACGAGGCTCAGCGCAGGTTCGTCTAAAGCTTCGCGATGTCCGTGCCGGCCATACCACTGAGCGTTCCTTCCAGGCCAGTGAAACTTTCACCAGAGCCTTCCTCGAGCGCCGCCCGGTACAATACCTTTATAATGAAGGCGGCCTTTACTACTTCATGGATACTAAGACCTTCGAACAGGTACCGCTGGATAAATCGATGCTCGGCGATACTCTGAACTATTTGAAAGACGAGGCAAACCTGGAAATGGAGACGCATAAAGGTAAACCGGTGGGAATACAATTACCCGTTTCAGTGGAGCTCAAGGTAACGGAGACAGGCCCCGGCTTCAAAGGTGATACCGCCTCGGCTGGCAGCAAACCGGCCGAACTGGAGACCGGAATTACGATTAAAGTCCCCTTTTTCATAAATACAGGCGATACCATTAAGGTTGATACCCGCACCGGGGAATATCTGGAAAGGGTAAGCTGAATCTTTGATAAAAGCTGACCTTCATATTCATACTGAATATTCTGTGGATTGTACCATGTCGCTCGAGGAGATAATTGCACGCTGCCTCGAAGTCGGCATCAACTGTCTCGGCATAGCTGACCATAACACACTGGCCGGTGCCCTGAAGATGAAAGAGATAGCTCCCTTTTCCATTATCGCCGGCGAGGAAATCCTGACTTCAGACGGCGAGGTCATCGGATTTTTCCTCAGCCGGGAGATACCCGGTAAGCTGTCCATGAAAGAAACCGTAGCCCGGATAAAAGCCCAGGATGGGCTGGTATGTATTCCCCACCCCTATGACAGGTTACGTTATTCGGTGTTTAGGGACCAGGTATTCGACGATATGATGCCTCAAGTTGATATTATCGAGGCTTTTAATGCCCGCAGCCTTTCGCGAGGCAGTTCCACCAGGGCCTTAGAGCTGGCGCGGAAATATAACAAGCCCACCAGCGCCGGCAGCGATGCGCATACGCTTCCTGAAATAGGTAATGCTTATGTCGAAATGCCGGATTTCAACGGCAAAGACGAATTCATGGCTTCTCTGGCTAAGGGAAAGATTTCCGGCAATAAGTCAAACCCAACAGCTCGTTTTGTCAGCACCTGGAATAGATTGAAGAAACGCTGGTCCTAGGAGAGGTTCACTTGTTGACCATCGGTTGGTTTTCCACTGGCAGAGACGAGGCAGCAAGACAGCTTCTACAAGTCGTATACCAGAAAATTCAAAGCGGTGATATAAAAGGCAGGATTGTTTTTACATTTAGTAACCGGGAGCCCGGCGAGGACAGAGATAGCGACTTATTTTTTGAGCTAGTTCGAAGCTATGAAATTCCGCTGATTTGCTTTTCTTCCCAGAAATTTAAAGACTCATCGGGTATAACAGGCAAGGCGGAGGGCGAAAAATTACGCGGCTGGCGCCTTGAATATGACCGGCAGGTTATGAAAAGGCTGGATGATTTTCATCCGGACCTGTGTGTGCTTGCCGGCTATATGCTTATCGTCGGGGAAGAGGTGTGCCACCGATATGACATGATTAACCTGCATCCGGCAGTTCCCGGCGGGCCTAAAGGCAGCTGGCAGGAAGTAATCTGGACCTTGATTGAGAACAAGGCCACCGAATCAGGTGTAATGATGCATCTGGTAACTCCTGAACTGGACAGCGGGCCGGTAATAACTTACTGCACTTATCCCATTAGAGGCAAACCTTTTGATAACTTCTGGCGCGAACTAAATGGCCGCTCAATAGCTGAAATAAAAAAAGACGAGGGCGAAAAAAACGCGCTGTTTCAGCTTATCCGCCGGCATGGACTGGCCAGAGAGTTCCCGCTTATCGTGTCGACCTTGAAAGCCTTCAGTAAAGGTGAGGTTAAGATAGAAGCCGGCAGACTGCTTAACCGTGAGGGAAGGTCGATATCAGGGTACAACCTGAGCGATGAAGTAAATAGAGCCGTAGGAACCCAATGAGCGTAATCTGTTTTGACCTCGAAGGTCCGTTAGCCACTCAGGATAATGCCTATGAACTGATGAAGCTCTTCCCCGATGGAGGCCGGATTTTTGAGGTTATCAGCCGCTATGATGACTTGCTGACCCTGGTAGCCAGGTTTGATTACGAACCCGGCGATACGCTGGCTCTTATTGCACCTTTCCTTGTCTGTCACGGGATAAAGGAACACGACATTTCCGCATTGGCCAGAAAGGCGACCTTGACCCCCGGAGCTGTCAGTCTAATCTCCAGACTTAGCGCTCAGGGCTGGAAGATATTCTGCATCAGCACCAGCTATGAGCAGTACGCTAAGCGCGTGGCCCATCGGCTCGGAATTTTCTCCCAGCATGTCGCCTCCACGTCGTTCCCGTTGGAAAAATTTTCCAAAGAGTTATCTGAAGAGGACTTCCGTTTCTTAGAGACGCTGGAGAAGGACATTCTGAATCGATATCCTATAGATGATAATTGGATAAAGAAAAGGCTGGACCGCTTTTATTGGAAGGAATTGCCCAGGACCGGTCTGGGTCGACTTGTACAGCAAGTGCAGCCAGTTGGCGGTCAGCGTAAGGTGGAAGCCCTGCGGCATTTTGCCGAGGCTCAAAAGCAGCCTCTACCCTGCTGGGTGGTGGTCGGCGACAGCATTACCGATTTCAAAATGCTCCAGGCTGTTGACCAGGCCGGCGGCCTGGCCGTTGCCTTCAATGCTAACGAGTATGCCCTACCCTACGCCACTATAGGCCTGGCCTCTACACATCTCGACGACCTGAGGCCGGTGCTGGAGGTGTGGAAGAAAGGCAAACGTTCGGCCGTGGAAAAACTGGTCAGGGAAGAGGAGAAAGCTGGTGGCAACGACGACAGGGGCTATTTCCACTGGCTCTCCGGGATTAAAAGTATAGCCGTTCCTCTTGAAGTCCACAAGCGAATCCGCTGTGTTGTTCGGGAAGAGGCAGCTAAGCTGGGCTGAATTCAACATGGTTAAAATTAACGTAGTAGGTTTCGGAGCCATGAACATCGACCACCTGTGTCAGGTCGATGAGCTTGTCGTTGACGGCGAGCACTCGGTGAAAGATTTTGAATCCATCCCTGGAGGTTCGGCAGCAAACACGATTTACGGCTTAGCCAGGCTGGGCCTTAAGACAGGCTTCGTCGGAGCTATAGGCGCAGATAAGTATGGGAAGGCATTGATTGATGATTTAAAAACTGCTGCCGTTGATACCAGTCAAATCAGGATTAAGAAAGCGGAAACAGGCTCAACGATATGCATCAGCGACAAGCTGGGAAGGCGAGCTATATATGTCTCCCCCGGGGCTAACAATTTGCTGAGCTCCAGTGACATAGACCTGGCTTATTTGAACCAGGCTCAGATGGTTCATCTGTCTTCCTTCGCCGATGACAGGCAACTCAAACTTCAAGTCGCCTCAGTAAAAAAGCTGAAGGACTCAGTCAGAGTCAGCCTGGCTCCAGGTATGATCTATGTCACTAAGGGATTGAAAGCTTTGGCCCCCTTGTTCAAAAGAACCCAAGTCGTCTTTATGAACCGTGAGGAGATTGAAAGGCTGACCGGCATAGATTTCAACGCCGGAGCCAGGGAGCTTGTGAAATCAGGCTGCCGCATTGTCGTCGTCACTCTGGGCAAAGGTCTGGCTAAGGGCAAGGCCGGGATGGTTACGGCCTATATACGCGATGGGGAAAAGGAATACGAGGTTGTGTCCGAAAAAGCAGGCCGAAAATCCCCGCTGGAGACGACCGGTGCCGGCGATGCCTTCGCTGCCGGCCTTCTCTTCGGTTTACTCAAAGGCAAAAGGATTGAAGAATGTGGCTTGCTGGGCAATATAGCGGCTGGCTTCGCCATAAAGAAAGTCGGAGCCAGAACCGGTCTGCCGACCTTATCTCAGCTATCTCAGGAATACCTAAAGCGTTCAGGCCACCGCCTGTAGACATTTAGGCCTTTTTCTGCCCCTTAGTCTGCGGCCCGCTTAAAATCTGGTCAACTATGCCGTACTCCACAGCCTGGTCGGCGTTCAGATAAAAATCGCGGTCGGTATCATGTACAATTTTATCCAACGTCTGGCCGGTATGCTTAACTAAAATACTGCGAATCAGGTCCTGCAGCCTCATAATCTCTCTAGCCGCGATCTCGATATCGGCTGCCTGCCCCTGGGCGCCGCCAGCTGCCTGGTGCATGTGAATCGTGGAGTGAGGCAGAGCGTAGCGTTTACCTTTAGTTCCAGCAGCAAGTATAACCGTGGCCATGCTAGCAGCCAGCCCTACACAGATGGTGGATACTTCCGGCCTCACGAGCTGTATAGTGTCATAAATGGCCAGTCCGGCAGCGATGATACCGCCCGGCGAATGTATGTAAAGATTTATATCCTTTTCCGGGTCCTCGTGCTCCAGATAAAGAAGTTGGGCGATAATCAGGCTGGCTATCTGGTCGTTAATAGGCATCCCCAAAAAGATAATGCGTTCTCTTAAGAGCAGAGAGTAAATGTCAAAGGCTCGCTCTCCTCGTGCACCACTTTCGATAACCGTAGGAATAATGTTTTGTGGTAAATTTTTCATTTTGCCTTCCCCTTTCTAGAATGAGTAACTCGCTTTTTCTCTGTAGCTATCTCCACCAGCCGCTCTACAGACTTCCGACCTATTAGAAATTGTTTAATTGACTCGCGGGCTTGCGGCAGGCTGAACAACTTTCTTACATCCTCAGCCTGCTTGTCGGCATCTTGCGCCATCTTTTCTACCTCGGCGTCTATATCTGAATCAGCCACTTCTATCTTTTCGGATTCAGCCAGCTGTCCCAGAGCCAGAGACCGGACGACACGCTTGCTGGCCATCGGCCGCAATTCTTCCCGGTGATTGTCCATAGTCTTATTAAGCGTTTTCAAATAATTCTCCAGCCCGGCGACGCCTTCGGCAAAATGCCTAGCCTCCTCGTTGAGTAACCGGTCAATTTCTTTCTCCACCAGTACCGGCGGATATTCGACTTCGCCGAGCTCGACAAGCTTATCCACCGCCGTCTGCTCCAGCTCCACCCGCGCTCTCTCTTCAGCCCTGGTTTTCAAATTGGACTCTATTTGTTCTCGTAACGAATCCACGTCGTCTTTGCCCAGGCTCTTGGCGAATTCGTCGTCAATCTCGGCCAGCTTTTTCTCTTTTATCTCCTTGACGGTAACCTTGAAGGCATGGTCTTTTCCCGCCAGTTCCTTCATTTCATAGTCCTCGGGATAAGACAGGGTAAAGCTCTTCTCCTCGCCTTTGGTCATTCCCTCCAGATTCTCAGCGAATCCGGGCAGAGGTAACCGCGCTTCTTTGGTGACTTCATAAACAACATCCTTTCGGATTGGGAATGGCCCCCCTTCTCTCTGGCCCTCGACGTCGATAGTGACTACGTCGCCGAACTGTACCGTCCGGTCAACCGGCAGCAGTACAGCCTGTTGCTCACGCAGTTGTTCCATGGTGGCATCGGTATCCTTCTTGCTGATTTTAACCGGCTTGGATTCAACTCTTATCTTTGTATAGTCCCCAAGCTTGACTGTCGGCTTGAGCGGCACCACAGCTTTAAAAATCAACGGCTCGGTTTTTATAAGTTCGAACTGAGGTTGAGCAATAGGGTCTATCTTTTGCTCATCCAGTGCTTCCTTGTAGGCCCTTGGAATCAGGTCTTCCAGAGCTTCCTGGAATAAGGCATCCTTGCCGATGTGACGTTCCAGTATATCTCTCGGCGCTTTGCCTTTGCGGAAGCCGGGTACGGAGACCCTTTTAACCAGTCGATTGTAAGCTCTATCGAGATATTTATCTATCTCGATTGGCTCCATCTCGATATTGAGTGCTACCTGGCTGTTCTCAACCGGTTCTGTGGAAACTTTCATGTTTACCTGCCTATATTATACCTTACGATATTCCTCTTCTGCGAAAAATAGTTGCTCCCTCCCCTGGCGGGAGGGAGCTAGAGGGAGGGGGAAATATTACAGCTCAAGCCTTCTTGGTCTCCTCATCCGCCAGCTTCAAATGTAACTCGTCAAGCTGGGCCTTGGAGACCACAGACGGTGAATCGCTCATCACGTCAATGGCGCTTTGATTCTTGGGAAAGGCAATTACCTCCCTTATGTTGTCAGCGCCTGCCAGCAGCATCACCACGCGGTCGATGCCCGGTGCAATGCCGCCGTGGGGTGGCGCTCCATAATCGAAAGCTTCCAGCATATGCCCGAACCGGGCTTCTATCTCCTCGTCTGTGTAGCCCAACAGGCGGAATATCTTCTGCTGCAACTCGCGCGTGTGAATCCTGATGCTGCCGCTGGACAGCTCGTAGCCATTGCATACGATGTCGTAGTGGCGTGCCCGCACCCTGGCCGGGTCCTTATCCAGCAGCGGCATATCCTCTTCACGAGGCGAAGTAAACGGATGGTGCATCGGCTCCCACAGCTTCGTTTCCGCATTCCAGTCCAGCAGCGGGAAGTCGACGACGAAGAAGAAAACTAGCAGGTTCGGGTCGATTAGTCCCAGACGGCGTCCCATCTCCCGGCGCAGCTCGTCCAGCACCTTATCCACCATCTTGGCCTCGCCGGCTACTATTAGTATCAGGTCGCCCGCTTTAGCTTCAAACCTGCTGACTATCTCCTTTAGCTGCTCCGCGGTCAGGTACTTGGCGGCCACCGATTTGACCTTATCAGGCATCAGTTTCTCCAGGCTGTCAAAACTGCCGGCGGGTAGGGCTAGAGTTATCAGGCCTTTGGCGCCGGAGGACTTTGCCAGCTCGGTCAACTCCTCCGTCTGCTTGTGAGAGTAATCGGCACAGCCCGGCAGGCATATACCCTTCACTTTGCCGCCGCCCTGTATAGCCGAACGGAAAACGGCGAACTCGGATTCGGCAACAATCTTAGATAGGTCTCTCAACTCCAGCCCGAAGCGTATATCCGGCTTATCCGTGCCGTACCGCTCCATCGTTTCGGCATAGGAAAGCCGGGGGAACGGTTTCAGTATTTTCATTTCTGGCTTAACCGTTTCCACCAGCAAGGTAAACATCTCTTCCAGCAGGCTAAGTATATCCTCTTCATCGATAAAGCTCATCTCCATATCGAGCTGCGCAAACTCGGGCTGCCGGTCGGCGCGCAAGTCCTCGTCGCGGAAGCAGCGGGCTATCTGGTAGTATTTCTCGAAGCCGGCCACCATCAATAGCTGCTTTAGCTGCTGCGGCGACTGAGGTAACGCGTAGAACTTGCCCGGGTGTATGCGGCTGGGCACCAGATAGTCGCGAGCGCCTTCCGGCGTGCTCTTGAATAATATAGGCGTCTCAATCTCGATAAAGCCCTTGGCATCGAGAAAGTCGCGCATAAATTTCTCCACCTTATGGCGCAGTATAATGTTGTCCTTCATTCTAGGGCGCCTGAGGTAGAGATAGCGGTACTTCAGACTCAGGTTTTCGTCGACTTCTACGTCCTCATTTATATAGAACGGCGGTGTTTTGGCTGTATTGAGAATTTGTATATCGCTGGCGATTACTTCGATTTTGCCGGTGGGCAGCTTCAGGTTCTCGGTGCCGGCTGGACGTTTCTCTACTTTACCCGTTATCTTAGCCACATACTCGTTGCGTAGCTCGTTGGCTGTTTTATGTGCCTTTTTCGATGTTTCCGGGTTAAAGACCACCTGGGCTATGCCCTCTTTGTCTCTTAAATCAATGAATATCAGCCCGCCGTGGTCGCGCCGCCGGTGCACCCATCCGGCTAAAGTTACCTCGTGTCCGATGTGTTTTTCTGTTAGTTCTCCGCAGCTGTGGCTTTTGAGCAAGTAGACCTCCTAACGTGTCACGAAATTATAGCTGATAGTAGCTTCTTGTTCAATTTAACTACGCATTGAGCGTTATATCTTGCCAACACGCCTTTATGTCTGTATTTCATTATGGCACATTCTTACTAATTTGGGAGCTTCAATAGTGACGTAATGCTGCGACTTGCCAAGAAGCTTATGACTATGAGTCTTTGGCTGCTTTATCCGTAGTTTGAGTATAATTCTAGTCTGTGATGAGATATGGCGGTATAATAATCTTGATAACTCTGGTAAACATGTGTAGGGATTAGATGAAATCATTACCTCTGTCAGGACGCCTTTATAAAAACCTGCTGATATTGGTAGCTGCTAGAAAAGCACTTTTTACTTATCAGGGGCTTTCACCGTCCTTACTGTGTACTAAAATGAGGTTTATTAAAGAATATAATAGAATCCCTGTCGCTAAGTTGGTTGTGCCATTTATCTCTGAGAGAATAACCGTGCAATAATGTTGAAAGTAATAGAGGCTCAAGAAAAACAGACCGAGTGGGGAAGCCTTGAACAAAATGAGTCCGTTTGGATCTTCTTTCGAAGAGCACAAATAATCCCGACGCAAGGACAGCAAATCGATGACCTGATGCAACTAGATTATGCACGATTGCTTGAGGGCATAGATATACCAGATAAAGCTAACATCAATCTATTTTGGGGAGGACTGGCTGATTTTCTAGTCAATTCTTGGTCAATACTTGAGGAATTACGTTTAGCATCAATATTAAGTATTACGAGAGATAAAGAGGCTCAAGAGTCAACTAAACAAGAAAAGGACCCCAGGGTGACTAAACTCATAGGCTGGCATGACATGCAGTTTGAACACCATCTTCTAAACGCTATTTTCAGAATTAGAGCAGGTTGGGACAAACTGATTGATTATATAATAGTTCCATACTATGGATTACCAAATCTATCGAAAAATCCGTGGCTAAAGAGAATAGATCGTCTGGAAAGGGAACTTCTAAATCAGCTAAACTTGGCGCAAAAAAACTTCTTAGCTAATCTCACGGAAAATGCACGTGAAATCGCACACCAAGGTGGATTAAGAGATATTAGAGATTTTGAATTACATAAAATTGCTGTTAGATCGCGAGAGACCTAGGTGATAGGAGTAAAGCGCCTTCACTTCAAAAATTGGAATTCTTTGCAGTTGCAGAGCACTATCGTCTCCAAGACAACTTTATTCTTTGCCTCGGATTAGTATTTGGTGGACATCTGATCAACTAGATGAGGTTCGAATATATCAAACCCAAATACACACCTCAGCATATCAGCCCATTAGTGCTCTGTAAATAAATCTACCTGAAACTTGGGTTGCTCCCAAAAATTTGAATCTGGTGAGAGTGCTCATCCCAATTAATAATCCCACGCCGAGAGGCTTGGTGGCTTTTAATACCCCGAGTTTACCCATCATAGGAAACGGTAGCTCTTGTACAGGCAACCATAGCTAACGCAGCACGTTGGAGTCCGCCGCCTCGGTCTTCATTTGCTCCAGGTCATCCTGGGTGGGAAAGCTGCAAGAAGAAAGCTTCGGCGAAGAATCTATAGACTCTTCGCCGAATTTATCCTGAGCCGTATGAGATTCTTCGCTGCGCTCAGAATGACAGGAAAGGCTAAGTGCTCTCTCAGAGTGGCACAAAACAAAACCTCCCTCAGAATGATGAACTGAGGGAGGTGTGCTCACAGAGAAGTAGCTTGTGCTCGGCTAAGTTCTACTGGCCTCGTTTCCCCTTGATTATGCTCATAAACAGGTCGCAGGCTTCATTATAAAGGCCTGATTTGACCTGTGTCGTGTCACCCAAGTCCATGTACTGCCCTGCGGCAGCATCATAGACCGGCCAGTTTGTCAATCCTACCTGGTTGGGGTCACCGGCAGCGGCAAAATTAGTCCAGTACTTCATCATAGCTTCAGATAGTGCCCTATCGGCATCGTTAAAGTACTGCTCAGCCTTTAGACCTGATAACATGGGGCTTAGATTACCGAAGACATAACCTATTTCCCGTGAATGAAAGGCACCGGTCTTATTTCCAGGCGCTACACGGCTGAACTGATAAAAATATGCTTTGGAATTAACCTTGCTCATGTCGCCGGCATAAGCTTTGGCGGGGCAGGTAAATGTCAGCAGCGTTAACACCCGATTTAGGGATGACTTAGCCTCCGCATCGGTTGTCCCAGGAAACATAGTCAAAACCTGCTGTACCTTGTCACCGCAGAGCACATTTACGAAATCAGTGTAAGATTTCATGTCCGCGACACTGTAATTGGAAAATAATTTACCTTCATCCGCATTGGAACCAATCAATAGCGGAACATTATGTTGTTTACCCACCTCAAATATGTTTAGCGGAAGATCCGGTATTATCCAGCCATCCACACAAGGCTCATATCTGTAGACAGACGGACCGAAAAGGTCACCACCCGGTTTCCCCGTGTCCATGACTTCCTGTGCGCTCTTGGCACGCATGCAAGCTATAGGGTCGGCTGCAGTGTCGCAGCCGAGGTCCTTGGCCAGCTGCAAGCCCATCTTTTCTTTGGCCGGTTGACCATATTTGTCTTGACGGATATCAGCAAAAGACATCTCAGCCATACTCTCCGATATAGCCCGCTGAAATAGTCCCGTGGTTAGAGGCGACGCCATCAGACAAATCACGCTAGTAGCGCCTGCCGATTCACCGAATATGGTAACCCGGCTGGAGTCGCCGCCGAAGGCAGCGATATTTTTCTGCACCCACTGCAGCGCGGCTATCTGGTCAAGCAGCCCGTAGTTGCCGGAGGAATTGTGTGGGTCTTCCTTGGAGAGCAGTGGATGTGCCAGCCATCCGAGCGGGCCAACCCGGTAATTCAAGGTGACCACGACCGCACCGTGATTGGCCAGGTTTACACCGTCGTATGTTGGGTTTGAGCCTTCACCAAACCAAAAGGCTCCGCCATACAGCCAGACCATGACCGGCAGTTTGTCACCCGTCATCTTAGCCGGAGTCCAGACATTGAGATACAGGCAATCTTCGCTGGGAGGATTGGAAAATGACGGAAAACTACCGGGGATATAATATCCCATTGGTGCCGGGCCAAACTTTGTGCAATCCTTAACCCCCTGCCAGGGTGCCGCTGGTTGCGGTGGTTTCCATCGCAAATCACCTACCGGCGGAGCGGCAAAAGGAATTCCTTTGTAAATGTGGATATCTCCAGCAGTTGTGCCCGATATCAGTCCTGTATCTATTTTTATAGGGTCTTTAAGCTCGACTGACGAGGGGGCACAGGAGACAGCGATGGTAGACAGGAGAACCAGGGCGATGAGCAGAAAGCTACTGAACCTTTTCATTACATACCTCCTTGTGGTATAAATTTCTTAAGTTCCCAGGCGCTGTGCATAATTTACCCCTAATTATTCTTATTGTCAATGGGTTTTTCAAATGTTTTGAGGAAATATCACCCGGGAATGGGCGGATAGACCAAGGTATGTCACTACTGGCAATATCTCGGTGAGTTCAGCCACTTCTGCTTCTGGGCAAGCCTGACTTCCTCGTCGGTGACCTGGTATTGGCTAAGAAAATCGCTTTTGAAGGCGGCAAAGGTGCCCTGCTGAATAGCCGCGTGTATTTTGTTCATCAACCTGGTGATGAACCGCAGGTTGTGTATGGTAGCCAGCCTGTAGGCCAGCAGCTCTTCACATTTGAATAGATGATGAAGATAAGCAGCGGAGAAGGTACGGCAGGTATAGCAATCACATTCAGCATCTACAGGCCCTTTCTTTGTCTTGTAGACGGCTTTTCTCATATTTTGCCTGCCCCGGAGGGTGAAAAGAGCACCGTTCCGGGCTACCCTAGTCGGCAGTGCGCTGTCGAAAAGGTCTATACCCCGGCTGACGCCTTCGATTATATCCTCAGGCGAGCCGACGCCCATAAGATAGCGCGGCTTATCCGTCGGCAAGAACGGCATGGTTTCATCCACCATCGACCAGGTCAGGTCTTTAGCTTCGCCGAGGCTTAAACCTCCGATGGCGTAGCCGGGGAAATCCAGCGAGGTAATGGCTTTTGCCGATTGCCGCCGTAGCTCGGGGGAAGTGCCTCCCTGGACAATGCCGAAGAGTAGCTGATTAGGGTTTCGATGGTGCTCACGGCATCTTTCCGCCCAGCGGGAAGTCCTGTCCACTGCTTCACGCACTCTGGCCGTGCCCGCGTCGTATGCCGGGCATTCGTCCAGCGTCATTATAATGTCGGCACCCAGCTTCTGCTGGAGTTCGATGACCAACTCCGGCGTAAGATGATGCTCACTGCCGTCGATATGGGAGCGAAAGGTAACGCCGTCATCGGTCACCTTGCACAAGCGGGCCAGGCTGAAGACCTGGTAGCCGCCACTGTCAGTCAATATCGGCCCATCCCAGCCCATGAATCGATGCAGCCCTCCCAGCTTTTCAACAACATCTATCCCCGGCCGCAGATAAAGGTGATAGGTGTTGCTCAGGACTATGGTTACACCTATATCTTTAAGCTCTTCCGGTATTAAGGCCTTGACCGTGCCCTGACTGGCTACGGGAAGGAAAGCCGGCGTCGGCACTACACCATGATTGGTAACAAGCTTTCCCAGACGTGCCTGCATCTCAGGGAATGTCTTTACTACCGTAAAATGCTTTTCTATTCTTTAAGCTCCTTAGTTTTTTAGAAGGCTACCGGCCGAAGCTGTGAAGCTACCTCTCCGCTTTGGCTCGACAATAGTCAATGAATTTCCGAACGGCTCTAGCCGCTTCAGCCACTGTTGAATAGGTCGGAATCCGGGCACCGGCATACCTGGCTCGCTGCTCAGCTAGTATCTTCCAGCGTTCATATGACGGCAAATCTGAAGTGGCTGCCTCACTGTGTACTATGGCAATCATGGGTTTTAATTTCTCATTGTACAAATTGATGAACATTTCGGTTTGACCGGCAGCCAGACCGCTCCACAGCTCTGTTAAAAAGGGATTATCGTCGCTGAATTCACCGATAAGGAAATCGAAGTCAGGACTTCCGGCAATTAATCTCGGCAGCTCCTTCAGTATCTCAGCAAAACCGACAGACACCGCACCCATTATGGAGATGTCGATAGGGTTTCCTATCCAGTCCCATATCTCAGGCGCCTTTATCTTCAGTTCCTCCCTGATTTTAGCGGGCATCGGCGGCACCTTAAGGCCAGCCTCTTCACAGACATCGGCGGATATTACCGATAGCCCGCCACCGGCGCTCATTATGCCGACCCTGTATCCCGTAATCGGTGGCAGGAAGGAGAAGGCAACCAGGAGGTCGACGAGCTCACTTAAGTCCTGAGCCGGTATCACTCCAGCCTTTTTGAAAACTGTCTCCCAGACAGACATAGAGCCAGCGATAGCTGCTGTGTGCGAGGTAACGGCTCTGGAGCCGGCCAATCCCCGCCCGCCCTTTATGGCAATGACGGGTTTGATACGTGCAGTGTCACTCAGAGCATTGAGGAACTTCCTGCCGTCTTTGACACCTTCAAAGTAGGCGGCGATTATATCGGTCTCATCATCCTGAGCCAGGTAGTTCAGGAAATCGCTCTCATCTATATCCAGTGCGTTACCGTAGCTGATAACCTTGCTGAAACGAAGGCCGCGCAGTTCTGCGTAACGGATGAGCATGGTGGAGGAGCCGCCGCTTTGAAACACGGCGCCGATATTTCCAGCTTCCCGGGGTAAATTATATCCGTTGGCAATTCTGCCACGGGGATAATAAATGCCCATACAGTTGGGGCCGATAAGACGTATGTTTAACCTTCGGGCCGCCTTAAGCATCTCGGCTTCAAGCTCTACGGCTTCCCGGCGACCGGTTTCGCTCAGGCGAGCCGTGACCAGGTGAACGATCTTCACTCCTTTGGCCGGACATTCGTTAAGCATGTCCAGGACCATAGATGCCGGCAGGCAGCAGATAACGTAGTCAACCTTTCCCGGTATGCTAGTCAGGTTTGGATAAGCTTTAAGACCGAATATAGACTCTTTATTGGGGTTCACCGGATAAATTTGGCCTGTGTAGCCGTAGTCCAGCAGATGCCGGAAAAACTGGTGGCCGAAAGATAAAGGGTCTTCCGAGGCTCCGGCTACGGCAATAGATTCAGGATGAAAGGCAGTTTCCAGTATGTCTCTAAGACTGGCATCCATATTTACATTAACCAGATATCCAGGGCCATGGTCAGGAAAATAATGCCTAGATAGGGAAAGGCAGATAGTTTATAGACACGCCAGGCAGCCGTCGATGTCATGGAAAACAGCAGGCGGGCATTGGCGTAAATCATCAAGGCGCCGAGTATATTGGCTAAAATCAGATACAGCAAATGAAATCCGCCGGCTACGTAAATGAGCATAGAAACCGTATAGAGCATTATCGATAGGCCGAAAAGTATTTTGACCACATCTTTTACCTGCCAGCTCAATGGAAAGTAATGCAAACCGGCACCTAAATAATCTTCCCGGTTGGCAATCATTAAAGTCCAGACGTGAATCGGCGTCCAGATAGCCACCAGAGCGCACAACAAGAGGATTCTGGTATCGAATGCTGGACTTATGGCCAGCCATCCGATAAGCACGGGGCTGCAGCCGGCAACTATGCCTAGAAAAGTACATGAGATTGTCTTGCGCCATACCGACGAAGCTATGACGCCGACAGCTCCGATTACGAAACAGAGCGGATTCAGCACCCAGGCTAAGGCTAGTCCAGCAACTATAAGCCCGATAATAAGCGGTAGAGCTTTCTGTGGAGGGTTGATTCGCCTCGAGGGTAGAGCACGATTGTATGTCCTGGTCATTTGAGCGTCGACTTCACGGTCGAGATAGTTGGTCAGCCCGTTGGAGCCGGCGCTGCCCAAAAGTACGGCAACCAGAACGAGAAAAAAGGCTTTGGCCGGCGGGTAGCCACCGGAGGCAATAGTGGCGGAGACAATACCGATAAAGGTAAGCAGGCTGGTCTCTACGGGTTTCAGGACACTAATATAGTCCAGGAATGTGGCCCGCTTGCTCAGGGCTATGGTCAAGGTCTTATCACCTGTCGAATGACAGTCAATACATCTTTCGTCGGCACGTCGCTGCGTATTACGACCCGGCCGATATCTTCAAGCAGTACCCATCTGATAGCTTTACCCCGCACTTTTTTATCCAGCTCCATAGCCGCCAGCACATCATTCACAGCCACACCGGAGCAATCGGTAGGTAAACCGAACTTCTGTAAGATTGCTTCGTGGCGGTCGACAGCCTTTTCGGATAGGAGCTTCAACCGATGGCTCAGTCTGGCAGCAGCCATCATGCCAATGGCCACGGCTTCACCGTGGAGAAAACGGCCGTAGTCAGTAGCCGCTTCCAGTCCGTGGGCTACTGTGTGCCCGTAGTTTAGAATGGTGCGTTTTTCGGTTTCTCGCTCATCTTCAGAGACAACCCGGCATTTAATGGCTGCGCTGCGAGCGATGACTTTGACAGTAATGTCCCGCTTTAGCTTAATCAGGTCTTTGGCATTGTCCTCAAGGAGCTTGAGGAAATCAGCATCGAGAATCAACCCGTGCTTTATAACCTCGGCCCATCCTGAGGTAAGCTCACGATGAGGTAAGGTGGTCAAGGTATTAATGTCGGCCAGGACAAGACACGGCTGATAAAAAGCACCTATCAGGTTTTTCCCCTTTGGGTGGTCGACAGCTACCTTACCGCCAATGCTGGCGTCGGTCATGGCTATCAGGCTGGTGGGCACCTGCAGCCAGGGCAAGCCTCTTAAAAAGGTGGCCGCGACGAAGCCGGCCAAGTCGCCAATCATGCCGCCACCCAGAGCCACTATCACGTCGTTTCTCTCTACCCGGCGCTCGATGAGATAATCATAAATTTTAACAGCCTGAGAAATGTTCTTTGAGGCTTCGCCGGGCGGCACTACACAGGAATTGACGTCAAAGCCGGCTTTTTGCAGCGCTTTCTTGACCTTAGCACCGTAAATGGAGAAGACTGTTTCATCACTGACAATGTTAGCCGTGCCCGATAAGCCGGCCGCTTTCATTTTTTCTGCCAGCTTGTCCAGTATCCCCCAGCCGGCAAATACGGGGTATTCGGCAGTTGTGGTCTGGACCCTGCAGGCCAAATCGGCTTCAATGGATCGTTTACCACGATTTATATACTGCCAGCCTTTTATTACCTCCCGGCTGACTTCCTCAACGGTCAGGTTATCGGTGTGAACCGTCCAGTCGGCCATAGCATAGTAAGGCTGGCGCCTGGTTTTAAGCTGCTTAATGCGCTCCAGCGGATTATCGCCGGCAAGCAGAGGGCGGACTACGGGGTTTTCCGAGTAAAGAGTGTCATGGAGCAAGCGCTGATACACAGTCTCCGACCTGGCTTCCAGACAAACAACTGTGCCGGTTTCAAGAAGCAGGCTCTGGTTTGTGGGGTCGATTATAGCGCCGCCGCCGGTGGCTATGACCGCGTGCTCTTTGTGACAGGCCTGCTTTAATACCTGGCTCTCCAGCCGCCGGAACTTCTCCTCGCCGTCCTGCTTGAAGATTTCGGGAATAGCCTTGCCGCTTAGCTTGACTATTTCATCATCGGCGTCAATGAACGTCCAGTTCAAGTGCGCAGCTACTTTTTGGGCAACAACTGTTTTACCGGTAGCTGAGAAACCGATGAGGGCGATATTCTTATTTTCTCTTCGACGCCGCATAACGGTTGTGTGAGTAAGCAGAGCTAATGTAGTTTTTATAGTTGGCCAGAGTCTCTTTCAAGTGGTCGCCGCCGAACTTCTCCAGCATAGCATTGGCCAGGACGATGGCCAGCATGGCTTCGCCGATGACTCCGGCGGCGGGGACGACACAGATATCGCTGCGCTCATAATGAGCCTCAGCACTCTTTCCGGTCTTCAAGTCAACGGTGGGCAGCGGCTTGCCCAGGGTGGCGATGGGTTTTATCGCGGCGCGGACCACAATCGGTTCTCCATTGCTCATGCCGCCTTCGATACCGCCGGCATTATTGGTGACTCGACGCCAGGTTAAAGTGGCTCCTTTCGGGCTGGCTTCGATTACGTCCTGTGCCTGAGAACCCTTGGCACCGGCCACCGAAAAGCCGTCGCCTATCTCGACGCCTTTCACCGCGGGTATGCTCATTATGGCTTGAGCGATTTGGCCCGTAAGTCGGCGGTCCCACTGGACGTGGCTGCCCAATCCGACAGGTACGCCGGCAGCAATTACCTCGAAGACACCGCCGAGAGTATCCCCCTCGGCCCTGGCTTCATCGATAGCCGCCATCATCGCCTTTTCGGCTCCGCCATCGGCACAGCGGACAGGTGATTTCTCTACCCGCTGCCAATTTATCGACTTGAGCTGTTTGGCCCGGTGTTTACCGATGCTTATGGTATGGCTATGTATAGAGACGCCGAATTCATCGAGAAATCTTCTGGCTACAGCGCCGACAGCGACTCTGGCTGCTGTCTCCCGGGCGCTGGCACGCTCCAAAATGAGCCGAATATCCTCAACGCCGTATTTAGTCACTCCGGCTAGGTCGGCATGTCCCGGTCGAGGTGTAGTTATGGGCTGTATTTTCTTGCCCACCGGAGCAATGCTCATTATCTCCCGCCAGTCTTCCCAGACGCGATTCCAAATGAGCAGGCTTATGGGGCTGCCGATGGTAAGGCCGTGGCGTACTCCCGAGATAATCTCGGCTTTGTCATGCTCGATTTTCATGCGGGCGCTTCGGCCGTAGCCCGCCTGCCGCCGCTTAAGGTCTTGAGCTATGTCATCTTCACTAATCGGCAAGCCGGCGACCATCCCCTCGATAACCGCTACCAGCCCCCTGCCATGTGACTCACCGGCGGTAAGAAAACGAAACTGTCCCATTATTTCTGCTTCCTAAACCAATTATCGATATTCCGGCTGCGGGTAAGGATTAGTCAATGTTTCCAGCAGGATAATATCTTCGGCACTTAATGATGTCGGCTGAATGAGGCTGCTTAGCTTCTGCCAGCCCATACCCAGCAAACTATTCAGCAGAGATGGAGCTTGCGGTTTATAGTACTCCACTTCCGGCTTCGAAATGCCGGCCAGACTGGCCGCTGAATCTAGGGCCGTCTGAAGTCCGCCCAGCTCATCCACCAGTCCTAGTTCCTTGGCCTGTATCCCGGTATAAAGCTGTCCGGTGGCTAATTCTCTGACCTTGTCCTCGCTTAAATTCCTGCCCTTGGCAACAACCTGTACGAACTGGTCATAGAGCTGGTCGGTCATATCCTGCATAATCACTTTTTCTTCCGGAGTCAGGTCTCTAAATCCGGCGTACATATCTTTATGTTTGCCGGCTATGAAAACCTGCATGTCTATTCCGAGCTTATCAAACAGCCCCTTGAGATTGGGCATTTCGGAGATAACACCGATACTGCCGGTCAGAGTACCGGGCAAAGCCACGATTTTGTCGGCCCCTGCTGAGATGTAATATCCGCCTGAAGCGGCCAGATCGCCCATGCTGACCACGACGGGCTTCTTTACCTGCTCAAGCAGGTTAACAATTTCCTGAGAGGCAGCGACACTGCCGCCCGGGCTGTTTATTTGAAGGACGATAGCTTTGACACTGACATCGTTCTTAGCTCGCTCCAGCTCAGTTCGAACTGACTCAGGAGTAATAACGCTACCGCCGAAGAAAAAGCCGGAACTCTCCGACTGTATCGGCCCGCTGAGCGAGATGACCGCGACCTTATTCTGGGCAAAAGTACAAGAAGTCGACACGGCAAATACGACCAGCAAAGCCGTCAGGCAAATGATTGCCGTAAAGTTCTTCATAGGTTAACCTCCTATTCCGACTAATGCTTTCCTGGCGGCTGTTAACATTATGTCAAGCGGTGCTTCCCTGCCCGTCCACAGCTTAAACGAAGCAGCCCCCTGATAAACCAGCATGGGCAAGCCGCCAAGGGTTTTGGTACCCGCCGCTTTGGCCATTTTCAGCAATGGCGTTTGTGAAGGATTATACACCAAGTCGTAAACCAGAGCATCTTTGGGTATTAGACCCGACACTAAAGGCGACAGGCCCTCTTCAGAAGAACACTTCATCCCAACTGTGGTACAGTTGACTATCAACTGACATTGAACCACCGTCTTCTTTAGATTCGCGCTTGATAACGGAACAACCTCTATTTCGGTTTTCATCTTGCTGTTAGCCGCCTGTTTAGCCAGTGCGCCGGCTAAATTCTCTGCCTTCGCCAGGGAGCGGTTAGCGATAATCAAAACGCTTACCTTTTCCTGCAGTAGGCTAAAACTAACGGCGCGAGCGGCACCGCCGGCGCCGAGAATGAGCACCTTCTTGTTTGCCGGTTCAAAACCGGCATCCACACGCAGGGCCTTAAGAAAACCGGGCGCATCGGTATTGAAACCCGCCAGCCTGCCATCGCTATTGACTACCGTGTTCACCGCGCCGACAAGTCCGGCAAAGTCATCAATCTTGTCTAAAAGGCCTATTACCGTCTCTTTATAAGGTACGGTTATGTTCGCTCCCAGATTCTGAGGTTGTCTCAGTTGATTAACGGCCGACGGCAAATCGTCGGCCTTCACCTCCCGGGCTTCATAACGCATATCGAGCTTGTAGTAATCTAAAGCTGCCTGCTGGAAGTCAGGAGATATCGAGTGCTTCAGTGGGTAACCGATAACGCCGATGAACTGTGTCACTGGTCACAGACTTTCAGGCTATCCAGGTATCCCTGCAAGATAAAAGCCGCGGCAGCAGCATCAAGGCGCGACCTTTCTCTAGCCTTCTTATTTCCGGCTCCTCTCAGCAAGCGCTCCACAGCCACAGTGGATAGGCGCTCGTCCCATAGCTCGATGCCGGCACTGGTGTTTTGGGAAAGCTTATCGACAAAATCTTTTACCTTGCTTGCCTGCCTGCCCAGGCTTCCGTCTAAAGAATAAGGCAAGCCCACTACAATCAGTTTTACGTCGTACTGGCCCATGAGCCGTACAATGGTGTCTATGGTCGAGCTATCGTTGTCTCTGGTTATAACCGTCAGCGGACTGGCTATAATTTCTTCGGGGTCGCTGATGGCAACCCCCACTCTCTTATCCCCTATATCCAGTCCCAATATGCGCATCTTTAGCTATCACCCGACTTTCTGAACCAACCGCTTTACCACTTCCAGGGCCTCATCGAGCTTATTCTTGTCTTTACCTCCGGCCTGTGCCATGTTTGCCTTGCCGCCGCCACCGCCACCGGTGACCCCGGCAACCTGCTTCACGATGTCGCCGGCATGCAGCCCTCTGTTTACCAAATCCGGTGTAACCATAGCCACAAAACCAGGTTTGCCGTCGTAAACTGTCCCCAGCACAATAACGGCGCTCTGCAACCGGTCTTTCAATAGATCTCCCATTTCTCTAAGGATTTCAAACGAAGCCGACGGCACTTTAGCCGATAACACTGTTATGCCGTTGACCTTCTCGGCTTTACCCTGCAGGGTATCAACCCTATCTCTTGCTAGCTCCATCTCCCGAGAAGCCGAAAGTTTGAGTTGAGCAGTTAGCTCGGCAATAACCGCCTTAACCTTCTTGGGGGCTTCTTGGGTTGAAGTGCTCATCTCTTCGGCTATTGTTTCAAGTGCCTCAAGTCGCTCTCGAACCAAAGTCTCAGCACCTCTTCCGGTGACAGCTTCGATGCGGCGCAGACCAGTGCCTATGCTGCTTTCTCTGGTTATGATAAAAAGACCGATTTCACCTGTTGATTTGACGTGGGTGCCACCGCAGAGTTCGGCGCTTATCGGAGATTCACCTATTTTCAGCACCCTAACTTTGTCTTTATACTTCTCATCAAAAAGAGCGATGATATCACCATTTTCAATATCTTGCTTAATCTGCTCATAAGGAATCTCTTTGCTTTCTACGCGCAGATTCTCTCTTATCCGTTCATTGACGATGTGCTGTATTTCATCAAGCCGCTGTTTACTAATTGGGTTCAGTTGAGAGAAATCAAACCGAAAGCCATCGGGATGAACCAGAGAGCCTCTCTGCTGAACGTGGCTGCCCAGCACCTGGCGCAGCGCTGCCTGAAGCAGGTGAGTAGCCGTGTGATTCCGGGCAGTGTCAAAACGGCGTGCTAAGTCTACCGAAGCTTCAACGGAATCCCCTACCGAGATAGTCCCTTTAACCACCTGACCCAGATGTATGATAGCGCCTTCAGCCAGATTGCCGTAGGGAGACCAAGCTGTATCTGTGATATCGATTTGGCTGGAGCCGGAGGTTATCTTGCCGGTATCGCCCACCTGTCCTCCCATCTCACCATAGAAAGGCGTCTTATCCAGAACAACAGCTACCTTTTGGCCCTTGCCGGCAGAATCTACTGGCTGCAACGACTTCTGGTCAAACAGGTGGCTAACCTTGGAGCTAGACTTCAATTTATCATAGCCCATAAAGCTCGTGGGCTCAGGTTTATAAGTTTTTGTAGCTTTAACCTTATCAACACCCTGATTGCCCCCGAACTTGTGAACAGCCCTGGCTCTTTCCCGCTGCTTCTCCATCTCAGCCTCAAAGCCAGCTACGTCAACATCCAGTCCCTTTTCCCGAGAGATTTCGACAGTCAATTCCAGAGGAAAACCGTATGTATCCCAAAACCTGAAAGCTTCCTCGCCTGTGATAACGTTTCTGCCCCGCCTCAGAGCCTCATCGACGGCTTTGTCCACCAGATTAATCCCGGCATCCAGGGTGCTGGTGAATTTTTCCTCTTCTACCTTAACTACTTCTTGTATAAGGCTGTGGTTTTTTACCAGCTCAGGATAAACGTGTCCCATACCGGCGATAACGGTTTCCGCTATCCGGCTGAGGAATGGCTCCTCTGTGCCCAGTTTCCTGCCGAAAAAGCAGGCTCTCCGCAGTACCCGGCGCAGAACGTAGCCTCTGCCTTCGTTGGACGGCAGAACACCGTCAGCGATGAGGAAGGTGATGCCTCGACCGTGTTCCGCTATAATCCTGACAGCCTGGTCGTTACTTTGGCTCTTGCCATATTTCACTCCGGTTATGTCGCTTATCTTATTTCGCAGGGGAATGAAAAGGTCTGTGTCATAAACTGAAGACGCACCCTGCATCATGGCTGCGGTTCTTTCCAGTCCCATTCCGGTATCGATGTTCGGCTTTGGCAAAGGGGTTCGCTTTCCATCGCGGTCCTGGTTGTACTGGGTAAAAACCAGGTTCCATATTTCCGAAAAGCGCCCACAGTCGCAGCCGGGCCTGCATTCAGGCTTTCCGCAGCCGGCCTCCATGCCAAAATCGTAGTGTATTTCGCTGCAAGGCCCGCATGGTCCCGAATCGCCGGCCGGACCCCAGAAATTATCTGCCTCTCCGAGCCGCACTATTTTATCTTCAGGAAAGCCAATTTTACGCCAGTATTCAAACGATTCATCATCGTCCAAATAGATGGATACCCACAGTCGTTCCGGCTTGAGCTTTAACCGTTCGGTAACAAATTCCCATGCCCAGGCTATAGCCTCCTTCTTAAAGTAGTCGCCCACGCTGAAGTTCCCCAGCATCTCAAAGAAAGTCAGGTGCCTGGCATCGCCGACTGAATTGATATCTGTGGTGCGGAAGCACTTCTGGCACGATACCAAACGCGGAGCTGGTGGTATTGCCGATCCCAGGAAATAAGGCTTGATTTGGACCATGCCGGCGGTAGTCAATAAGAGCGTCGGGTCGTCTTGAGGCACTAAAGACGAGCTGGGAATAATATGGTGCTGCTTTTCCTCGAAAAAGCCTAAAAAGGCTTTTCTTATCTGGTCACTATTCACTATTTCTCACCTGTGTGGATTTTAATGAAGTGGCGCTTCAGTGTCAATGCGTCTTCCAGTGATTATGCTGCTTTTGTTTCTAAGTTTTGCTCAATTGTGCTAAAATTCCAGCACATCAGGAGAAAATTAATGCCCCTCTATGAATACTGGTGCCAACAGTGCCAGCGAAAACTAGTGTTATATTCGCGCACTTTCTCCGACGCCTTGCCTTCTTGCCCCCGATGCGGCAATGATACTTTACGGCGGCTGCTCTCCACTTTCTCGGTGCGCAGCAAAACGTATAAGGATGTTTACGAAGATATCCTTTCCGACTCGCAGTTGACGCGAGGCATGATGGCTGACGACCCCAGTGCCTTGGCGGAATGGAACCGGCGAATGAGCCAGGGTGAAGAAGTCGCCCCGGAATACGAAGATATGATTGGCAGGATGGACAAGGGTGAAATGCCTTCCGAGCTGATTGGTAAAGGCGCCGGCGATGTCTCCGAAGATACTGACTAAGGTTTGACGATATGCCTGTTTATGAGTTTTTCTGTTCCGCGTGCCGTAAAAAAAGCAGTTTTCTGGTAAGGAGTGCTTCCTCTTTTGAGCCCAAGTGCTCAATCTGCGGCAGTACTGAAGTAGCCCGTGTTATTACCACATTTGCCTATCATAAATCACTCAAGACCATACATGAAGAGAGCGGCGAACCGGGTAAGTTTGAAAGCCCTGACTACTACAAAGACCCAAGAAATATCGGCAGATGGGCGGAGAATAAGTTCCAGGATATGGGTATGGAGATGCCCAGTGAAATTCAACAGAAAATTCAGGCTGCCAGAGAAGGTGAACTACCCGAACCGGTAAAGGACCTGCAAAGTGCCTCGCCAGACGCTTCGTATCATTGACGCCAACTGCAATCGCATCGGTGAAGGGCTACGTTTCCTCGAAGATGTGGCTCGATTTCTGCTTGATGATGCTGATTTGACTCGTCAATTGAAGGCGATGCGGCATCATCTGGTCAAGACCCTGAGCCAATTCGGGCCGGCTCTGATATCTGAGAGGAACTCAGAGACTGACGTTGGAATCGACACAGAAATCAGCCATCGGCAGGACCTGTTATCGCTGGTCACCGCTAATGCCAGGAGAGTAGAAGAGGCGTTACGGGTCGTAGAAGAGCTTAGTAAGCTTCCAGACTTAAGTTCAGCATTGCACTCAAAGGACTTCGAGACAGCGCGGTTTAATCTTTACACGCTGCAGCGGGAGCTCCTCTCCCGGCTGACACGCCGGCAGAAAATAGACCAGCTCCACGGGCTTTACGTTATCATTGATACTCAGACGCTGGGTTTAAGAGGTGAGGTAGATGCCGCCCGAAAAGCTATAGATGGCGGAGCTAAAGTTATTCAGCTACGTGATAAGCAGCACTCCAAAGGTGATCTCCTAACCATAGCTAAGAAGCTGACTGATTTGTGTCGCCATTCTAATGTCCTTTTCATAGTCAATGACTATCTTGATATAGCCCTGGCATCAGAGGCAGATGGTATACACATCGGTCAGGAAGACCTTCCCCTATCTGTGATACGAAAGGAGTTACCGGTCGATAAGGTCATTGGCTTGTCCACATCTACTATGGCTCTAGCACGGAAAGCAGAATCTGAAGGAGTCGACTATGTGGCCGTAGGCTCCATATTCCCTTCTCCGACCAAACCGAAAGCTACGGTGGTTGGGCTTGAACGTCTACGCCAAATCAGGAAGGCTATATCTATCCCCATAGTTGCTATAGGTGGCATAAGCAGGCAAAATATCGGTGAAGTAATGGCTGCCGGAGCCGATGCCGCAGCGGTTATCAGTGCTGTATTGAATCAAAAAGATATGCAATCGGCAGCACGCCAACTGGTCAAGGAAATTGAAAAGGAAGCTAAAAGTCACCAAAAATCTTGAAACCCTGGCTGAGAAAATCCGTCTTTATTTCTCCGCCAAAGATGCAGCACGAGAAAAGGCACTGCGTCTCAGCCGTGAGATAATACGTTACAGCGCCACTACTATTCGTGCTATCCATCGTCAGGAAAAAGTAAACGCCGAGCAACTATTAGCCTCGGCTCAAGCTTTACTCAAAGAACTGGCTGATGATGTTCTCAAGAAGAATAATGACCTGGCTTACGCCGGCTTCGTGCATGACGCTCAAAAGGAATTGGCTGAAGCAAGTTGCACTCTGGCCATCGTTTCGAGCAAGCCACTTCCTGAGCCGGAAGCGCTTGGAGTTAGCTACCCGGCTTACTTAAACGGATTAGGTGAGGCAGTAGGTGAACTGCGGCGTTATATCCTGGACAGCTTAAGGCGGAACGACCTCTCCAGATGCGAGGAATTGCTTAGCACAATGGATGACATATATAGTGTCCTCATGACCATGGACTTTCCAGATGGTATTACTTACGGTTTACGGCGGACCAGTGACGCCATACGTGGGATTCTGGAGAGGACCCGCGGTGACTTGACTCTGGCTCTGAGACAACAGGAGTTGGAAGAAAAATTAGAGCGGACTGCGAAAAAGAAAAGGTGACTTGGTAATCGTGTCCCGCATGTTTTTTATAGTGAACATGTCTGTACCAAAGTACAATCATATTTAACACCAAATAACCTTGACTCTGCCAGCCAAAGACGATAGAATCTGAAACCTGGTGGTTATTCGCAAATCAGCTCGCGCAAACCAAATATTAATCATAAGGAGGTGAAATGCCTGGTATTTTCTGGATAGTTCCGATAGCCGCGTTAGTAACGGTGATTTTCGCCGCGCTCCTAGCTAGAAACGTGCTACGACGCGACGCTGGAACGCCAAAGATGAAAGAAATCGGCGATATGATTTTTGAAGGCGCTTGGGCGTTTTTAAAAAGGCAGTATAGTACCATCGGTATCTTAGCGCTAGTGGTGGCGATTGTCATTGGTGTACTTGTAGCGTTGCTGGGTGGGCAGAGGGGGATCGAAGGAATGACTCCCTTCGGTATAGGCTGGCGAACAGCAGTTGCCTTTTTGGTCGGTGCTCTCTGTTCCGGTGTTTCCGGTTTTGTAGGTATGTATATTGCGGTCAAGTCTAACGTTCGCTGCGCTGCCGGAGCTCAAAAGAGTCTAACTGAAGCGGTTACCGTCGCTCTCAGGGGTGGAGCTGTCTCCGGATTCCTCATTACGGCGCTTAGCTTAATTGGAGTTACCGCCATTTTCTTTGCCTTCGGCGGGGGCAGTAAGCCTGAGATTGCCCCTCATCTTATTGTCGGTTTTGGATTTGGCGCCAGTTTTGTTGCCCTTTTTGCTCAGCTTGGCGGCGGAATTTATACCAAAGCGGCTGACATGGGTGCCGACCTGGTGGGCAAAGTGGAAGCCGGCATTCCGGAGGATGACCCCCGCAATGCCGCGGTTATTGCCGACTTAGTCGGTGACAACGTCGGTGACTGTGCCGGCCGTGGTGCCGACTTATTTGAATCAACAGCCGCTGAAAACATCGGTGCTATGATCCTGGGAGTCGTGGCATATGTTGTCACTCATAATATCGCCTGGATTCTTTTCCCATTAGTCGTTCGCGCTTTTGGTCTGATTGCTAGTATGGTAGGACTGTTAATTGTCCGAGCTAAAGAAAACGAAAACGCCATGAACGCCTTGAACCGCGGATACTTTGTAGCCATTGCACTATCAATCATTGGCATGGCCGTGACAGTACATTTTATGCTGGGTAACTGGTGGCTTTTCGGTGCCGGCGTAGTGGGCATTATTACCAGTGTCGCCATCATATATGTTACTCAATACTATACTGAATCTCGATACAAGCCGGTGAAGGAAATCGCCGAAGCATCCAAAACCGGCCCAGCAACCAATATCGTTATTGGCATGGCTGTAGGTTATGAAACAACGCTGGCGACGGCTGTAATAATCGGTGCGGCACTTTTGTTGTCTTACTGGATGGGCACCCTTAGCGGTGTTCCAGGCGCCGGTGCTTTCGGCACCGCAGTAGCTACCATGGGCATGTTAATGACCTGCCCCTACGTGCTATCAATGGATACCTTCGGTCCTATAACCGATAATGCTAATGGTATCAATGAGATGGCTGGCGCCGGTAAAGACGTACGCAAGATTACGGACCGTCTAGATGCCGTTGGAAATACTACCAAGGCGTTGACCAAGGGATATGCCATGGTTTCCGCCGGACTGGCAGCTTTCTTGCTATTCCAGGCATATCTGAACAGAGTCTCATTCCTCAAGTTTGGTGTCGAAGGAAAATATGCCGTTGTGGACATTGCCAAGATAGAGGTCTTTGTCGGCGCTCTACTGGCAGTAATGCTGGTATATTTGTTTAGCTCCTGGGCAATAAAGGCTGTCGGCAAAACCGCAGCCAAGATTATTCAGGAAGTGCGACGGCAATTCCAAGCTGACCCCGGCATTATGGCTGGCACCTCACGGCCGGATTATGCCGCTGCAGTTGACATTACGGCTCGTGCCGCACTACGGGAGATGATTGCTCCCGGACTTTTGCCGGTGCTGGCACCGGTAGTTGTCGGGCTGCTTTTCAAGTGGCTAGGTTTTGATGCCGCTATGGTGGTAGCCGCACTGCTTATGGTCGGCACCATCGCAGGCATTATGCTGGCTTCATACATGAACAACGGCGGCGGTGCCTGGGACAACGCCAAAAAGATGATCGAAGACGGCCAACTTAAGGATGAGAAAGGCAATGTAATAGGCAAGGGTTCTTTCACTCATGCTGCGGCTGTTGTCGGTGACACCGTCGGTGACCCGCTTAAGGATACAGCGGGGCCTTCATTGCATGTCCTGGTTAAACTGCTCGCCACTATCACGTTGGTGATGTGCCCGTTGTTCATTTGATGACGAGCGATTGCGAAGACTATAGACAAAGATAGAAAAAGGAGTAAAAGGGGCAATCATAAAAACGGATTGCCCCTTTTTTCTTTTCCGATGGTAGTCGCGGGACCATGGCCGGGATAGACAATCGTCTCATCCGGCAGGGTCATAAGCTTATTCTTGATGCTGTCCATTATTTGTTCGTAGCTGCAGCCGGGAAAATCAGTCCTGCCGATACCGCAGTTAAACAGTGTATCGCCGCTGAAAAGAATTCCATGACCATAGAGGCTGATACCTCCCGGGCTATGCCCCGGTGTGTGCAAAACGGTAAAGCTTAAATCATCTATGTCTATAGTATCCCCATCCTTCAGTAACCTGTCCGGCTTAGGCGGTTGATTAAAAGAACCTCCGCTCATGGATGATAGCATCCTGGAAAACATGCCCAGGCCGGCTGTTGCTTCAGCCTCATGAATGGCGAACTTGGCTCCAGTACCTTCTTTAACCGGTGCTAATGCGCCAATATGGTCGATGTGCGTGTGGGTAACCAAAATAAGAGATACTGTCATGCCCAAATCATTTACAGTGCTTAGAATCAGCTTGGCTTCGGCACCCGGGTCGATAATTATTCCGTGCTTGCTGGACTCCGAGCCTACGATGTAACAATTACTGGCGAAAGGGCCGACAACCAGGGTTTTCAAAATCATCTTTGCGTTCCTGCAGAGAAGAGTAGCCAAAGTGCGGTTTTGGCTGGCATGATGGCTCTAAGTTGCCCTTATTTCCTCGCGCATAAACCTGATATAGGAGCCGGTAAAGCATAAAGCGGTCAATGCAATCAGACTGGTCAACTGAGGCCAGACGAGTAACAGGCTTTGTCCCAAGGGCAGAGGCGTCGGTGTCATACCACCGGCGTAGATGCTAAGCAACATTAACGTCGAGCTGGGATTCCCCATCTCCGGTAAAAGTAAGACTTGAACTGTCTCTCCGTACAAAGTACTCGGTGAGATGCGACTTATGGTGCGATAAATTTCGTCGTTCCTGGCTATTAAATCTAAGCTCGAGTTTTGGTCAATAGGAATAACCGCACCGGCGATAGCTTTGGCAATCAAAGATACGAACAGGAAAACAAAAATCCACAAGGCTATAGAAGCCAAAGCTGAAGTAGCTGTCCGCCTAAAAGAAACCGAGAATAGTACAGCCAATGCCATCCAAAAAGCGCCGTAGACTATGCTAACGAAAATGAAGGCAAGAAGCCTGAGTATCTCCTCGGCAGTCGGCGGCACCCCGATCATGCGCAATCCCATCCCACCGACAAGAATGACTATGCCCGCCACGAGTATAGATAAGGTGACCAGCCCAGCCAGAAATTTTCCATTGACTACCGAATCCCGGTAAAGAGGTTGTGACAGAATCCGACTAAGGTTGCCGCTGGTTCGCTCGCTGTTTATGGCATCAAAGCCCAGAGCTATACCGACTATAGGTATGAACAGTGAGAGGAAAAACGGGAAGGAAAAGGGTAAGTTTTCGCCGGAGACGATGAACAGCCGCAAAAAGATGAATTGAGTGTTCTCGGTTATACCTGTCCTAATGTTTTGCGCTGCTACATATATGGTAGCTATGCCGGCCAGGTAAATCAGCAGAGATAAAATGATAAATCGCTTACTATTAAACTGGTCAGCCAGTTCTTTCCAAAAAACAGCAGCTAATCCGGACATAGCTAAGACTCACGAAAATATTTCATGTAGATTTCATCCAGACCATATTCTTCAATCTTCATTTGAACTATGAGGCTGTCACATTCGGTCGCCACTTTCGCTATTTGGCGCCTCAGGTCTTTATCGCAGCTAATAAGCAGCAGGTCGCCAGAACTTTCCACATTGGTCACACCCTTGATACTCTTCATCGATTTCACAAGCTTGCTTGTAGGCTCGACTACCTGGACCTCTATCCTTAGCTTGCCACCGCCGATTTTCTCCCGACCAAGCTCTTCCACGGACCCTTCAGCTACCAGATGTCCTTTGGATAGTATTCCCACCCTGGTACAAATTTTCTGTACTTGGTGTAACTGGTGCGAAGATAGAACGACGGTTACTTTCTGTCTGGCCATGTTAGCGATGAGCTCAAGGACCCGTTCAATTCCCTCAGGGTCTATTCCAGCTGTCGGCTCATCGAACAAAGCTACCTTAGGGTCTTTAATCATGACATCGGCAATTCCCAGGCGCTGTTTCATGCCATGGGAAAAAGTACCAACCTTATGCTTGACCACTTCAGACAGCCCCACCATATTCAGCAATTCATCAATTTTCTTCGATGCTGCTTCTCGTGGCAAGCCGTTTAATGCTGCCGTATAATCCAGATTCTCACTGGCGGTCAAATCATCGTAGAAACCGACCTTTTCCGGCAGATAGCCTGTCATACGCTTTACTTCGATGGGTTCTCTGGTAGAATCAAAACCGCATATACTAGCCGTGCCCGAAGTTGGTTCCGTAAGTCCTAGAAGCATTAGCAGTGTAGTAGTCTTACCGGCGCCGTTGGGCCCAAGAAAGCCGAAAACCTCGCCCTCATCTACACGTAGATTTAATTTATCCACGGCGATAAATTTGCCGTAGGTTTTAACCAGCTCTTTGGTTTCTATGACGGCCTGTTTTCTCATTTTATTCAGCGTCTACCCAGGCGCATAAACATATATGCCAGACCGGCAATAACCAGAACTACGATGGCGACACCTACCCAACCCCAAATTGTAGGCGTTAGCACAGTTACTCTAAGATCAAAACTGCCAAACGCATTCTTGGCTTGTGGCTGAGCCGATATAGTAACCATATAATCTCCGGATATAGACTTCTTGGCTGGCTTTATGTCAACCTGAACATCACGAGTATCACCTACCGACAATATGTCAATCTCCTTCGGGTCGAAGGTGATACTCCAACCGGACGGGGCGCTTGTTTTTGAGCTGAATCCAATTTTCTCGAGGTCCGCCGTCCCCGTATTTATAACGGAGATAGTTAAATAATTATCATCGCCGGATGTGGCATTTGTATTAAGTAATCCGGTGGAAGTTTTTAGTTGCAGGTCATATTTGGCCGTTACTATAGCTTTAAGGTTAATGCTGGCTTTGATGTCTCCAGAACTGACGGCCACTGTTATGGGGTACTCTCCTGGCTGTGCCGCTTGCCAGGACAAGGGTGTGGCCGTAACCGTAATCGAATCCGGGTATGTCTTCGAAGGGTCTAGACGGATAGCGGCGATTTGCGAGCTACTTCCGTAGCTTGGCGTAATGGAAGAGGTGAAACCGTCCGGTACCTTGGCTTGAAGGTCGAAAACGCGCGGCTCCTTACCTCCTATGTACTGCAAATCAACTGTATATGAGAAATAGGAACCGGCATAGGTGCTGATCGATGGATATTGACAGGTGAGTGTGATTTTCTCAGTGGGTGATGTCTGGTTTGGTGCTATCGAAGCTGGCTTGGCAAGTGTTTCCGGTAGCGCTTGAGCTATTGAGTGAAGCAACAATCCGCCAAACATGGCGGACAGCAGCGCTACACAGGTTAACCAGTAAGTGAATTTAAATCTTCTCATGTTCTTATAACCTCCCTCAAAATAGAAGCCCGTCCAGGGACAGGCATTGCATCAAACAGGTACCTCAATCTATAAGTATATTACTTTAACTAAAAGTTATTTTGGCTGTCAAGTACTCAGCCACGCTGAAGTTCATTTCTGGTATTGATGAAGTTAATCAGGTTATCCCGGGCTACGATACCCACCACTTTATTTTCCCAGACAACCGGAACCTGGTTGATATCGTTTTCAGATAAAATCTGCAGAATATTACCCAGGTCTTCGTTCGGTGACACTGATTTCACCTGGCTGAGTGGGGTCATGGCCTCTCTAACCAGTGTTGTCTTCCGGGCATCACGGGGAATCGACCTTACATTACCTAATGTCACGAGGCCTTCGGTATGACCTCCTGAGACCACAGGGAAGCAGCGCCTGCCTGAACTCAATATATGCTCATTTACCAGGCGCTCAACAGTGATATCCGGTGGTACCACCATGCAGTCTCGCGACATAACTTCGCTGGCAGTATGTCCTTTGAGCATATCTTGAAGCAACATCTGTCTGTAACTACCGCTGGCAGCGGTCTCCAAAAACCACCCTATAAGTACCAACCAGATACCATTGAATAAGTTACCCGTGAAAGCGAGCCATATGCCGCCAAAAATGAACAGGAACCCAATGACACGGCCGATGTTTGACGCAATTTTAGTAGCGCTCTGCAAATTTCGGCTTCGCCACCATATCAATGACCTGAGTACGCGCCCGCCGTCCAATGGAAAGCCGGGTATCAAATTAAAGACGCCAAGCAGTATATTAATTAATCCGAGATAGAAGGAAATGGCGGCTCCGAATTGGGCGGCTTCGCTGGTGGCACTGCGCAATGCGAAATAAATCCCCAGAAACAGGCCGCCAAGGACGAGACTGCTGAATGGACCGGCAGCCGCCATACGGAACTCGTCACCGGCTGTTTTAGGTTCTCCGGTCATCTCTGAGACGCCGCCCAAAAAGAATAGAGTTATGGACTGGATTTGCGTACCCTGGCGTATGGAGACCAGGCTGTGCATAAGCTCATGAAACAACACCGAGCCGAAGAACAGGAGGCTCGCTAGTAGACCAGCCCCTATTTTCAGTGACAAACTCCATTCTGGATGAGTGGCTGGGAAATAAACTGCAGCCAACGACCATGTTACCAGAGCAAAAATGAAAAACCAGGAATAATGCAGCCTGAGAGATATACCGAATGCTTTTCCTATTGGTATGCCACCTCTGAACATTTATATACTCCTTTTAGATGTGGATTTAGTTTCGGAACAAATCTCTAACGGCAGGCAAAAGGGCGTCGTCAAAATAGTCACAATTATAGATTATACAACTGATTTGAATAATATGCTCATTCTAGCGGCTTAACCGTGGAAAAGTTATAAAATCGGATACACAATAGTTACAAAATCGTAAAATTTAAGGATAGCGCTGGGGATTTTTAGGTTCTTACAATCATATTTGGTGGAGATAGGGGGATTCGAACCCCCGACCTCCGCGATGCGAACGCGGCGCTCTCCCTATTGAGCTATATCCCCTTGTGAAACCAATACTAACAATGTCAAGATTTGGTGTCAAGCCAAGTATCGTGATTGTTTGATATTAGGGACCCATAGATGGGGACTGACTTCTGCGAAATGTTGCACGAAGGAACCGAGAGTGGTAAGAGAATTAACGAACATCTGCTATTACGAAGCAGGCTCTAAAATCACCCTGGCATCAACCGCCACTGCCCTGTTCTTATAAGCGAAAACCGGATTAAGGTCAAGCTCTTTTATTTCGGGATTCTTATCAACGAAATCGGAAACCTTTAGTATCAAATCCTCTAGAAAAGCAATATCCGCGGGTTCATGACCTCTATAACCCTCGAGCACCGGATAACCTTTTATATCCTTTATCATCTCGTGGGCATCCCTCTTGGTCAGCGGGACTATACGAAAAGCGACATCTTTCAATACTTCAACCAGTATCCCGCCCAGCCCAAACATTAACACCGGCCCGAATTGTGCATCCTTGGTCATACCTACGATGACTTCTACCCCGGGACGTGCCATTTTCTGCACAGATACACCCTGTATTTTCGCCTTTGGGTAGTGCTTCTTAATAGCAGATAGGATTTTGACGTAAGCCTCGCCTACCTGAGCCGCATTAGTCAAGCCTAATTCAACGCCGCCGGAATCGCTCTTATGAATAACGTCAGGTGAGACTATTTTCATCGCTACGGGGAAGCCCATCTTTTTGCTCAAAGAAATTGCTTCAGTCTTTGTTTGAGCCAGCTTGGCTTCAACGACAGGTATTCCAGCTTCTTTAATAAGTTCTTTAGACTCGACCTCCGTTAATTGTGTCCTGTTCTCTTTTCTGGCTTGCTTTAATATCTCGGTTTTGGTCATATAAGCTCCCCCTTCTTGTTATCAGCCATAAAAGCGGCTTCAATTTTAGCCTATTTCACCACCGCATGCAAAACACCAACAAGCGTAGCCATTAATTTATTACCGGGTCATCCTTCAGCATAATCAAGATGCATGCCGCTGAACATTATAAACTAACACTGAGAGACAAATTTCCCCCAAATATCCAAAGGAAATGCTATCATATAAAGAGCAGAAATAACCAGGTGGTAAGTTGTCACAGAATAAACGTGCTCCTCAACTGAAGGTTTTGGGTATTGCCGGTAGCCCACGCCGCGATGGTAACACCGACCATCTGCTTCAACAGGTGATGGCCGGCGCATCAAGCCAGGGAGCCGAAACTAAAACAGTGGTCCTGAGCGAACTGAACATCTTACCCTGCCGTCACTGCGATGGCTGTATTAAAACGGGTAAATGTGTGGTGGACGACGATATGCAATGGCTGCACACCGATTTAAGAGGGGCCGACCGTATAGTTTTAGCCTCCCCCATCTTTTTTATGGGTGTTACGGCGCAAACCAAAGCCATGATTGACCGCTGCCAGGCACTCTGGGTCATCAAATATGTACTTAAGCTTCCAGTAGCGATTAACCCCGGTAAAGAACGCAAAGGAATCTTTGTCTCCGTAGGTGGAACAAAACTACGTAATCTATTTAAGCCAGCCATGGCTACCGTCAAAAGCTGGTTCACAACTCTGGATATCAAGTACGCCGGCGAAGTGGTTTTTTCCGGAATCGACGAAAGTGAGTCTATCCATTTACATCCAACAGCACTGAAAGATGCCTTCTCCATCGGCCAAAAACTGGCCGCCGGAAATATGCCGCAGTAAATTAGGCCTCCACCAAAACTGCTCATAAATACTTTATCAATTCCTGTCACTCGTGTTACAATGTCCCGACCCGGAGTCGTAGATTTAGCAGTAGGAGACCACTGATGTCGAGCAAAAACAAGCAAGAGTGGCAAAAAGTCACTGTAGCTCCAACCGTCAATCGCTTTCCCGAGAGACAAGAGAAATTTAAGACCAGCTCCGGAATCGACATCTCGCCCGTTTATGCACCGGATGATATGTCGGACTTCAACTATCATGCTGATTTGGGCTATCCCGGAGAATACCCCTTTACCCGCGGGATACAGCCAAATATGTATCGTGGCAGACTGTGGACCATGCGTCAGTACGCCGGCTTTGGCACTGCCGAGGAGTCTAACAAGCGCTACCGGTATCTTCTGGAACAAGGACTAACGGGCCTGAGCATTGCCTTTCAACTGCCTACCCAAATCGGATACGATTCAGATAACCCTCTTGCCAGGGGGGAAGTCGGTAAAGTCGGAGTAGCTATCGATACCTTAGAGGACATGGAAATTCTGTTTAAAGATATTCCATTAGACAAAGTCAGCACATCGATGACCATAAACTCTACAGCGCCCATACTTCTGGCCATGTACATGGCACTGGCTAAGAAACAAGGCATCGACCCGGCTAAGCTGGACGGCACTGTCCAAAATGATGTACTCAAGGAATATATTGCTCGAGGCACTCACATCTTTCCGCCTCGTCCCTCGATGCGGCTGGCCACCGACATTTTTGCTTATTGCAGCCGTTACATACCTCGTTGGAATACCATCAGCATCAGCGGCTATCACATACGTGAAGCTGGCTCCACGGCAGCCCAGGAAATCGCCTTTACTCTGGCCAATGGTATCGCTTATGTTCAGGCAGCTATTGATGCCGGCCTGGATGTGGATGAATTTGCCGGCAGGCTGTCCTTCTTTTTTAACGCCCATAACAATCTCTTTGAGGAGGTGGCTAAGTTTAGAGCGGCGCGTCGCCTCTGGGCGAAGATTATGAGTCAAAGGTTTAAAGCCAAAGACCCACGTTCGATGATGCTCCGTTTCCATACGCAGACCGCCGGCTGCACTTTAACTGCACAACAACCATATAACAATATCGTCAGAGTGGCCATCCAGGCTTTGGCCGCTGCTCTCGGTGGAACACAATCTCTTCATACCAATTCTTTCGATGAGGCCTATGCCACGCCGTCACAGGAAGCAGTAACCATTGCCTTACGCACTCAACAGCTATTAGCGTACGAGATGGGTATCGGCGATATTGTCGACCCCGTTGGTGGCTCCTATTTCATGGAGTATCTTACTGATGCTTTAGAAAAACTAGCCTCCGAATACATCGATAAAATCGATAAGTTGGGGGGTGCTGTGGCCGCCATAGAGCAGGGTTTTCAACAAAAGGAAATTCAGGAAAGCTCTTATCGCCAGCAGAAAAATATCGAGGAGAATAAATCTACTGTGGTGGGTGTCAATAAATTTGTCTCTCCCTCCACTGAAATACCAGAACTCCTGCGAGTAGACCCAGAACTGGAAAGGAAGCAAATAGAACGATTAACCGGGATAAAGAAAAATAGAGATAACGGCAAGGTTATGAAAGCGCTCAAAAAACTCGAAGAAATAGCTCGTAGCCAGGATAATACCATGCCGGCATTTATCGATTGTGTTGAGGCTTATGCCAGCGTCGGTGAGATATGCGATGTGCTGCGCAAAGTCTTTGGCACACAGAAAGAATACCTTGTCTTTTAAACAGACACGCCTATATATAAAACAAGGAGGAGTGTCATATGGATTTCCAACTAACTGAAGAGCAAAAGATGTTCCAGACCATGGTGCGTGACTTTGCCACCAATGAAGTTAAGCCTCTGGCAGCAAAAATCGACGAGGAAGGGAAATGCCCGACTGAAATCATTAAGAAAGCAGCCAACTTGGGGCTGTTCGGCATAACTATTTCTGAAGAGTATGGAGGCTGCGCCGGAGATTATCTAGGCATGGCGATTGCTGCCGAAGAACTTTGCCGCGCTTCAGCTTCTGTGGGCACGGTCTTTCTAGCCAGCTTATCACTAGCCTGCTACCCCATTTACAAGTTTGGCAGCGAAGAGCAAAAGCACAAGTATGTTACACCGTTAGCCAAAGGCGAAAAGCTAGCCTGCTTCGCGTTGACCGAATCCGGAGCTGGAAGCGACGCTGGAGCGTTAGCAACTACTGCTACACTTCAAGGCGATAAGTATATCCTCAACGGCACTAAAATATTTATAACCAACGGCGCTGAAGCCGGGACCGCCGTCGTTTTTGCCAATGTCGATAAATCTTTGGGGCATCGGGGCATCACAGCTTTTATAGTTGAAAAAGGTACTCCCGGTTTCTCGGTGGGCAAGGAAGAGAATAAACTCGGTATACGGGGCTCATCAACAACCGAGCTGGTCTTTGAAAACTGCCAAATTCCGGCAGCCAGCCTTCTGGGTGAAAAGGGTCGTGGGCTGAGAGTAGCCATGGAGGCTATAGATTCCAGCCGGGTGACGGTGGCTGCTCAGGCATTGGGTATTGCACAAGCCGCGTTTGATGATTCTCTTATCTATGCCAAGGACCGCCAGCAATTCGGAGAGCCACTGGCTAACTTCCAGGCGATTCAGTGGATGCTGGCCGATATGGCAACACATATCGATGCTGCCCGTCTGCTGACTTATCGCGCTGCCTGGCTGAAAGACCATAATATCCCATTTATTAAAGAGGCGGCTATGGCCAAAGTCTACGCCGCGGAAACATCGAAAATGGTTACCAATAATGCTATCCAAATTCACGGCGGCTATGGCTACTGTAAAGATTATCCAGTAGAACGCTACCTGCGCGATGCTAAAATAACCGAAATTTATGAGGGAACCTCAGAGATGCAGAGAATGACCATAGCCAGAGCTCTTTTGAGAGAAGGTTAGAGGAGGAAAATGATTAAGAAAGTCGACCATATCGCTATTGCAGTCAAAAACCTGGATGAGGCACTTCAACTTTATGATAACCTGTTCAATGTTAAACCCAGCAAGATAGAGACCATCAAACAGCAGGGGGTAAAAGCAGCCTTGCTACCCATGGGTGAAGGCAGTGAAATTGAGCTTCTCGAACCTATCGACCCACAAAGCGGCATCGCCAAATTCCTGGAAATCCGAGGCGAGGGAATTCATCACATTTGCCTGGAAGTCGAGGACGTCGACCACGAGCTCACTACATTGGCCAATAAAGGCGTTCAACTTATTGATAAGCAGGGGCGTCCTGGTTTGGCCGGTAAAGTCGGTTTCTTACATCCTAAATCAACCAAAGGTGTGCTGATTGAACTGGCACAAAAAGTATAAGGAGAAAGGCCATGGCAGAAGATAAAATCCGAGTACTGGTGGCTAAACCTGGTCTTGACGGCCATGACCGTGGAGCTAAGGTCGTTGCTAGAGCGCTACGAGACGCCGGCATGGAGGTAGTTTACACTGGAATAAGGCAAACACCAGAGATGATAGTTGAAGCCGCCGTGCAAGAGGATGTCGATGTCGTTGGCTTAAGCATCCTCTCCGGAGCACACCTGGTGCTGTTCCCGCTGATTGCGGCTGGACTCAAGAAAAAAGGAAAGACCGATGTTCTACTTGTTGCCGGCGGTATTATACCTGATGAGGACATACCTGCGTTGCGTAAAATGGGCATAAAAGCTGTTTTTGGACCTGGTACCCCCACACCCAAGATTATTGAGTTTATTAAGAAAGAAGTAGCTGCCAGGAATAATTGAAACGAGATATCAGCTTCTGGCTTTGCCAATAACGGCCTTTAGATTGGGCGCGCCCTTTTTTATCATGAATTGCTCGATGCCGTTCAGCACCTCGAGAGCCGCCTGAGGACTGGTCAAGTTAGCCGTACCAACCTCGACTGCACTGGCACCAGCCATCAGGAATTCTATAGCGTCCTCGATACAACTGATGCCACCGCAACCAACTATAGGTATATCTACGATTCCGGCAACTTTATACACCATGTAAAGAGCTATCGGCTTGATAGCTGGCCCGGAAAGTCCGCCCACGCCGTTTCCCAGGGAAGGTCGGCATCTACTTGCATCTATAGCCATTCCCCGAACCGTATTAATCAGGGTTATGGCATCGGCTCCGGCTTCAGTTACCGCCAAGGCAATCTCACCGATATCAGTTACATTAGGGCTTAGCTTTACGATTACGGGTAAGCTGCTGACCGATTTAACTTTTGCGGTCACTTCCGCGGCAGACACGCTGTTTGTGCAAAACTCGATTCCTCCAGACGACACGTTAGGGCAACTTATATTTACCTCAATACCACCTATGCCGGCAACGCCTTCTAATCTGGCAGCAATTTCTTTATATTCGTCTATTGTTTCACCTGCGATATTAACAATAACGGGCACCTGCCATTTTGCCCAAATTGGAGCTTTTTCCTTTATTACAGCCTCAACCCCAACATTCTCCAGACCTACCGAATTTAGCACACCCGAAGCTGTTTCAACCAACCGCGGTTGAGGGTTGCCTTCTCTCGGTTTCAAGGTTGTGCCTTTACAAACTATAGCCCCCAGCCTTTGTATATCAATTAGCTCGCTATATTCAATTCCATAGCCGAATGTGCCCGAGGCTGTCATTACGGGATTAGCCAGAAGCAGGCCTTTTGGATGGTTTGGAGCTAACTGGACGCTTAAGTCAACCATTTCAAGTTTTAATAGATGGCCTCAATTTGCGCACGGATTCCAATTTGCCATTCATAGTCGCTGTTTTGTCCCGTCGGTCATCAATCTTGATGTTGGTAACCACCCGCGCCGCCCCCTTGCTGAACGGAACTTCGTGCATATCGCGGATTGCTTCAAGTACTTTATTGAGCGGACCTTCGATAACGGTACCCATTGGCGTCAGACGGTAAGACAAATCTTTCCTACCCTCTAAAACCTCAAGACTAGCAGCGACGTACCGGCTGATGCCGGCATCAGCAGTGCCAATTGGGACTATAGACACCTCAGCCACAACTTGCCCCTTCATCGCAACCTCCTAGTCTGGCAGTTCAATCTATGTCTATAGTATAACCAAGCAGCTTGATAAATGATAGTGTAGTTTCTTATCATCGACCAAGAAAATATGCTAAAATCTCCTTCAGCAGTTTGAAATCAGCAAAATCAAGATATCCGACATCTAATGCGTTATATTGTGCGAGGCATGCAGGATAAAGATATACCTCAGGCTCTTGAGATTGACCATGAGGCTTTTCCGACACAATGGCCCAGACCATCATATACTTCTTTTAAGCAGGAACTCCGCAACCGATTAGCCTGCTATATAGTGGTCGCTAAACCGATAGAAGGCGAAACGGAAACACATGATTGTGAGAACAAAGGATTTTTATATAAATTACTGCACCTTTTCGACCAGGAACGCTTCTTTGGTGGAGACACGGCATCCATGTCAAAGGAATACATAGTCGGCATTGGCGGTTTCTGGATTATGGTAGATGAGGCACACATAACCACACTGGCTACACGAAATGCTTGCCGCCGGCAGGGCATAGGAGAGCGGCTGCTGGTTCAAATCATCGAAATGGCCGCTCAGCTACATGCCGATGTGGTGACGTTGGAAGCACGTATCTCAAATAGAGAGGCCCAGGCGCTATACGAGAAATATGGATTCCAAAAGGTCGGTGTGCGCCGGGCTTACTACACCGACAATGGCGAAGACGCGGTAATTATGACAACAGATTCTCTTACTTCCAGCGCTTTCCAATCACGGCTTCAACGACTCAAACAAGCGCATCAGCACAGATGGGGAGCACTCTACGTAAATGAAGCATCAAAAGTCGCTTAATAATAATTCTTTACGCCGAAGCCGTCTCGATATAGGAGCGTACCATGGGTGAGATGAAAAGCGCCTGGGAAAAGGCCCAGGAAAAAGTAGAAAAACTGGGCAAACTGACTGAGGAGGAGATTAAACAGTTCGAGTGCGTTCCCGTGGGAAATAAACTGGCGGCTAAATACCTTCAAGATACGGATTATAACCTGGATGCTGAACTAACCAAATACAAGGGCACCGGATTGAGGAAATATATAGCTCAAGGCGCCCAGGAAATATTTATGCGCAACATAATTCCTCCCCAAAATGAACGCGACCAACAAATCACCAAACGTGCCATGGCAGGCTTAAGAATAGTGAAGGAAAACAAAAACCAGCTGGCAACTATCCTCGACCGGATAACTAATCTGCTTAATTATTATGAGCAAGCTCGCCAGCAGACCTACACGCAGTTCAAAAAGGGGTTTGAGGCAAGACTAAAGGAATCCAGTCAAACTCTGCAAAAGCAATCCGGTAACGCCGTACCTATTGAAGCACAGCTTCAAGCTCAGTTCCAGGCGGAGTGGCTTAATCTAAGCAGTCAACTCAATGCTCAGTACGAAAAGGTACTTGAAGAACATAAACAGCATATACAAAAAATAGCTTGATGCTCATATACAACTAGGGAAAAATTGAGTGAATCCTAACAGGCATGCGGGTGATGATGGCATTCAACTGGTCCAGCTTTCCAACCAAAAAGCCTTTAAAAATATTATAAGTCATCAACTGACCGGCACCGGCATGACATATCAGATGTTGATTAATGCGACCCCACAGTAAACCTATCGACCAGTATTGCGTTATAACAACCAGATAAATAGAACTTAAAACGAGAATTAGAGAAAATAATAAATTTTTTCGAGAGGTGGAAACCTTTAGATATTATAGAAAGGAGACAGAGATGCGATTTAAATGCGTTACCTGCGGAATTGAATTCGAGAATATCGAAGAGCTAGCCCGGCATAAAAAACAGCACCAGTCCGGTTCGAGCCGACCTGAAGGTGTAATCTGCTTGGGCTGCGGCAAAGGTATCCCCCTGGAGCCATCCAAGATGAACTACAGCGGCCCACTCACCTGCCCTAACTGCCGAAGGACTATGACAGTGGTCATAGAGGGCGGAGAGGTATGTGTGGCCCGGCTCGGCTAAAGAATTTTTGGTACCCCCAAGGGAATTCGAATCCCTGTTTTCAGCTTGAAAGGCTGACGTCCTAGTCCCCTAGACGATGGGGGCAACTCCATTAAGGATAGACCGGCAGGGCTTCAAGCCCGTCAGTCTCAGAAAAACCAAGCATTATATTCATATTCTGTATTGCCTGTCCAGCAGCGCCCTTCACCAGATTGTCTATGCAGCTAATGACTATGAGCCTGCCGTTCCTGACATCAACCGTAGGATAAACAAGGCAAAGATTGCTTCCCCAGGTCTGCTTGGTCTCAGGCGGCTTATCCACCACACGGACAAACGGTTCCCCTTTGTAGTAATCACGGTACAGGTCGGTCAGCTTCCCTTCCTTCTTCCCTAACTTGCCCTCTTTCAACGTGGCATAGCATGAACTGAGTATGCCTCGTGACATAGGCACCAGATGAGGTAGAAATGTCACCGAAGGAGAAAAGTTCGCTAGCGCTTTGAGTTCCTGTACGATTTCCGGTAGATGGCGATGCCCTTGCACGGAATAGGCGCGGACGTTATCGACAGCTTCAGTGAAATGTGTTGACAGGCTCAAGGTCCTGCCGGCACCGGACACACCTGACTTGCTGTCAATAATAATATCCGAATGAATAAGCCCTTCTTTGACTGCCGGCGCCAAAGCCAGCAAGGCTCCCGTAGGATAGCAACCGGGATTGGCTACCAAACTGGCTCCAGATATTTCAACGCGATGGATTTCAGGTAGACCATAAACCGCTTTGCGCAGCAATTTCGGCGCCGGATGGGTGAAATCGTACCACTTTGGATATTCACCGGCATCCTTGAGTCTGAAATCGGCACTGATGTCAACAACTTTGATACCGCGCTCAACCAGAGGTATGATGACTTCAGCACTCGACTTATGCGGCATTGCTGAAAAGGCGAGGCCGACTTCGCCAAGCTCGGCGGTAATAGTCATATCTATATCCGCCAGGTGTGGAAACACGTCTGCTAGCTTCTGCCCGGCAGCACTTCGGCCGGTAATCGAGCTAAGCTCCACCCTTGGGTGCCTATGTAATAGCCTGGCCAATTCCACACCGGCATATCCGGTAACATTTATGATGCCAACTTTAAATTTTGCCATAACCAACCCCACAAAATATTTTAATTCAGACCTTCCAGGTGACAGGTATCGTTGAGAAACAAAGCTGAAGGTATACCACCTCTCACTTCAAAAAGGTTCATAGCGCAGACGTCCTGAGCTATTTGCCAGAAATGTGAACTATCCAGTCCCAGCAAACTGAGAATAAGAATCTGGCAAATCACCTTATGTGACACCAAAACCACTGTCTCCTTTGGGTGCTGTTGTATCAAGCCGTCGACTGCTGAAGCAGCCCTTTCTCTGACCTCAGCAAAGCTCTCACCGCCCGGAAACTCCACCTTATGCGGACTTTCAATCCATTGTGAATAAAGATAACCATCCCTGGCAACTGCGTCTTCCGTGGACAACCCTTGCCACTCACCATAGTCTATATCGACAATACCAGGCACTAGCAGTACGTTTAACCCCAACGGGCCCGCCATTACTTCGGCCGTGGTCAAAGCCCGGCGCAGCGGACTCGAGTAAATCACTGAAATCGGCCATTCTCCAATTCGTTTAGCCGCAGCTTCAGCCTGCTTCATGCCCACCTCATCAAGTCCGATATCTGCTCTGCCGCGAAACCTTTCTATCCTATTCCATTCAGTCCGGCCATGCCTGACTATGATAAGCCGCGTCACAGTTCTGACTCCCGAATTCTCTTTAACTGAGAAGACACATCGCTTTTCTCAGAATGACGATCAAATCTATCAAACCTGCTATCTTTCTATAACCATGGCCATACCCTGGCCGCCGCCGATGCACATGGTTACCAGACCCAGACGCAAGTTTTGCCTCTTCATCTCGTGTAGTATAGTCACTACCAATCTAGCGCCGGTACAGCCGATGGGATGTCCCAGGGAGACCCCACTACCGTGCACGTTGGTATTATCTGTACTTAATCCCAGCTCTCTCATGCAGGCAATGGCTTGCGAAGCAAAGGCTTCGTTCAGCTCGATTACATCTAAATCTTTAATACCTATGCCAGCCCTTTCCAGCGCTCTCTTTACCGCAGGTATTGGCCCTAATCCCATATAGGCTGGGTCGACACCACCTGAGGCATAAGCCTTGATAATACCCATCGGTGACAGATTCAATTCCCTGGCCTTTTGCAGGCTCATCAACACTACTGCCGCTGCGGCATCGTTAATACCGGAGGCATTACCGGCGGTTACGGTGCCATCTTTCTTAAACACCGGAGGCAGCTTTGCCATCTTTTCCAAGCTGGTATCCATCGGCCGTTCGTCGGTATCAAAAACCACAGCCTCCCCCTTCTTCTGAGGAATATTCACCGGTACTATTTCTTCTCTGAATAAGCCCTGATTTATAGCAGATCTGGCCCGCTGATGACTCAATAACCCCAGTTCATCCTGTTCCAGCCTTGAAATGTTATATTTGGCAGCAATGTTCTCAGCGGTCAGCCCCATGTGATAGCCGTAGAATATCTCCCAAAGCCCGTCATAAACCATAAGGTCAATGACTTCTCCTTTAGCAGTAACATCCATCCTGTATCCCCAGCGTGCCCGAGGCAATGCGTAAGGTGCCAGACTCATATTTTCCATACCACCGGCAATGACTACGTCGGCCTCACCGAGTGCTATCGTCTGAGCTCCCAAGGTGATTGCCTTAAGCCCCGAGGCGCAAATCTTATTGACGGTAAAGGCATACGTCTCTTTAGGTAAACCGCTGTAAATTGTAGCTTGTCTGGCAGTATTCTGTCCCTGGCCGCCCTGTAACACATTACCCATAATCACTTCATCAACATGTACTTCCCTGAGTGAATCATCCCAGTTATAGTGAGCTTTTTCCAGCTCGACCGGCCCGGCATCGTTCAGTGCTTTAGGGGCATAATCAGACAGATTTTTCCCTGCCTTAGGCCTCAGGCCGGCTCGTTTCAATGCTTCGCGGATAACCAGTGCACCAAGATTCACCACGGGGACATCTTTTAAGGAGCTACCGAAGGCGCCAATTGCGGTTCTGACGCCGCTTACAATAGCTACTTCTGTCATAATTCTCTATTCCTTATCTAGTTCAAGAAGCGCTGTTCTCCAGCAATTTATGAAAAAGATGCGGGACAAGTTTCTTCAGCAACTCACGGCTCGAGCCGTCCATATTTCCAAATAATGGAGTAATCGAAATCTTATTCTTTTCCAGTGCCCCTATATCAGTTCCAGAGGCCGATTTCCACTCAGGCTTACCGCGCATAATCCAATGGTATTGCCTTTTACCGTCATGTCCCGGTTCTATCCGGTCTACATATTTACGTTGGCCCAGGCGGGTCATCTCAATCCCCTCAAGTTTGTCTTGCGGCAGGTTAGGCAGGTTAACATTCAATAACATTCTCTCGGGAAAGCCTTTCTCGGCCAGCTCGCTGACCATTATCCTGGCCAGTACGGCAGCCACGTCGAAATGAATATCCCCAAAAGCAGCTATTGAAAAAGCCAGAGCCGGAATACCGTAAAAAAACCCCTGCAAAGCAGCACCAACCGTTCCTGAAACGTAAACATCATCTCCCAGATTTGGGCCTTCGTTGATGCCTGAAACCACTAAGTCTACGCCTTCTTTCAAAATTAGTCTGAGGGCTAGAATAACGCTATCTGCTGGGGTTCCCTCCACGGAATATGCGGCCACACCATCTACCGGTGGCTTGATATTAATCATTCTCAAGGGATGACTAAGCGTTATCGATGTGCCGGAGCCGCTCTGGTCTCTATCGGGAGCAACCACAGATACCTCGGCTATTTTTGTTAGCTCCCTTACCAGTGTCCACAGCCCTTCACTATATACTCCGTCATCATTGCTAACGAGTATCTTCAAAGCAGTCTCCTGAAAAACTATTTGAGTTTATCACATCAGACATCGGAGGACAAACCAAATGCATTCAACTTGCACAGCTTTGTGAGGTCTGTTATCATCTTTGAACGAAGCCGATTTTAGATATAATTCTTTAAGATACTTCCGATAAATTTTAACTTTATGCTTGGGGGAATCAGATGAACCGCACTGAGTTTAACTCGAAACTTGTTTCCGGCATATTAGTAGCGGTATGTTTTGGCGCCGCCTTGTATCTTCGAGTTGTGTTGCCCTACGACAAAGTATTTGTCGGCGACTGGATCAAGTTTACTGGCAATGATGCTTATTTTTTCATGCGGATCGTCGATAACCTGGTCCATAATTTTCCTCACCTAATAACTTTTGACCCTTACCTACTTTATCATAGCGGATCGGCGCTTAGCGCTCAAACATTTTGGCCCTACCTTATTTCCGGAGTGGCCTGGCTATTCGGTTTTGGTTCTCCAAGTCAACATGTGGTAGATATGGTAGGTGTTTATTTCCCTGCAATCCTTGGCGCCCTGACCACCATTCCGGTGTACTTTATCGGAAAAACGTTGTTCAATCGTTGGGCTGGTGTAATAGCTGCCGGTCTGGTTGCTATCTTCCCCAGCGAGTTTCTCGGCAGGTCAATACTTGGTTTCACCGACTATCACGTTGCCGAAGTACTATTTACTACGGTGACCATGCTGTTCCTGATTCTGGCGGTGAAGATTGGCACAGAAAAGCAATTAACATTTGATAGCTTGTGGCACAGGCAGTGGTCAACCGTGACCAAGCCACTTATCTATAGCCTTATAGCCGGCATTTTCCTGGGAATATACTTCCTCACCTGGGGCGGAGCGCTGATGTTCGTTTTCATTATCTTTGTCTATTTAATTGTCCAGTTTATTTTTGACCATTTGAGGCGCAGGCCTACTGAATACCTCTGTTTCGTCAGCACCATTACTTTTATCGTTGCCCTATTGATGTTTTTACTTGTTTCTCGGGACAGGATGGCTTTAGCTTCTTTAGCAATCGCTATTATTATCCCTATAGCTATGGCTGTGCTTTCCCACTTCATGGCTAAACGCAACGTAAAGCCAATAATATATCCGGCAGCTATCATCGGATTAGGGCTAGTGAGCCTTGTGGTTTTTCGTATCGTTACCCCATCTCTTTACTATGCGATAGTAGGACGTCTCGGCATTTTTAACTGGCCTATTGGTACCACTGTCCTTGAGATGCAGCCTCTGCTCCTTCCTTATGGCAGTTTCTCATGGACAATCGCCTGGGGTAATTTCACTACCAGCTTTTTCCTCACCTTTATATCCTTAGGCATACTCGTATACCTTGTCATCAAACGTGGTGAAACGGAAAAAACGATGTTCGTTGTCTGGAGCCTGATTATGCTGGCAGCTACTTTATCTATGCGGCGTTTCGCCTATTACTTTGTTGTCAATGTAGCTTTATTGGCCGGCTACCTTTCCTGGCTAATTCTGCAATTAACCGGTTTTAAAGAACCGTCAGTCGCACCTGATGGCATGCCCGTAGAGACTAAACGGAGACCCAAGCCCAAAAGACGAGAGGGGTCTCGCGCCGGCAGGCAAGTACTCATGGCATTGGGAGTTATAGCTGTCTTCTTCCTTGTATTTTTCCCTAATATCGGCAAAGCTGTAGATACTGCCAGCGCGGCACCGTTTGCTCCCTCGAATGCATGGTGCGAATCTCTCTCTTGGCTAAAAGACAATACACCTGAGCCATTCGGCAACCCCGATTATTATTATGAGCTATACAAAGAACCACCATCCGGAGAAAGCTACACTAATCCTGAAACCGCTTACGGCGTAACCGCCTGGTGGGACTACGGCTATTGGATAACTAGAATTGGCCATCGCATACCCACTTCTAACCCAGGCACCGGAGCCGCGGGGGAGCAATTCATTTTTATTGCTCAAGATGAAGCCTCGGCTAACAAAATATTAGACCAGTGGGGCTCGAAGTATGTTATCGTCGACCATGATATAAGCACAATAATGGGTGGTAAGTTCCACGCCTTAGCAACCCTTAGCGGCAGTAACCCGGACAAATTCTTTGGTATTTATTATCAACTCACAAACAACACACTTGAGCCGATAATACTATTTTATCCTGAATATTACCGCTCGCTTGTCGTCCGCCTCTACAATTTTGATGGCAGAAATGTCATTCCTAAAAGTTCTATAGTGATTTCTTACCAGGAGAAAGTCACCCCCGATGGTCAATACTACAGACAGATTACCAGTGTGCAATCCTTCGATAGCTATGCAGAAGCCCAAAACTATGTTACCAGTCAGAAATCAGGCAACTACAGGATAGTCAGCAATAACCAGTATGTTAGCCCGGTGCCGTTACCAGCCGTGGAACATTATAGATTAATCTATACCTCAAAAAGCTTGGTCGCGGACCCTGCAATAGGTACGGTTCCTGAAGTAAAAATTTTCGAGTACACAAAATGATTCGACAGTAGGCCAACCCTCAAATTTGTGCCTGATCAGAGCTTGTAGCTTTTCCCGCTCCTTCTCTTCTTACCATTCTGGTGGTGGGTTCCGAGCCAAAATAGCTCTCGAGAATAGCGGAAACCAACTCTCTGAGAGTCATCTCCTCATCGAGCGCTTTGTACTTTAATTTTCTGTGGAGTTTGTCAGATACAGTTATTCTCAATTCACCCAATTGATATACCTCACTTAAGTGATATTATTTATTCTTAATATATCACGAACGTATTAATCTGTCAATCCCCTATTCCAAAATATTTGCCGTTTTGATAGAATATCGGTTGCCGACATGAACAAAAGTTTGGACTTTCCTGTAGTATATGGCTTAGCTAGATTGGCTATTAGTCATAGCTGGAAACCGTGGGAACTTCTGGCATAAACTTGTTACCTACCCTTTGAATTTGGTTTAACTGACATTGCCTGATAAACGCACTACCTAAAGCATCTGCTTTCAGAATACACTTTAATTTTACCAAAAAAGTCTAAATAAAGCTTATCAAGAGGTCTTGACAACTGTCATTTGTGCTGTATTATATAAACATCGTATATTGAATTCAGATAGATAATTGCATATAAATTTAGCTAGGTAGTGAGATCAATTGTCCGATATTTGGGGGGGGCAAAGAAGTAGTAGGCATAATATGGTCTTGTTCTAATGCTGAGCCAATAGTGAAACCGACCCAATGAGGTTGGTTTGTGGTTGAAAGAGGAGACGGTAGAGGTGGTTTTTGTCGAAATCAAATAGCAGAAGATGTTTGGCATTCCATTTGCCGTGGTGCTGGCGCTTGCGCTAGTCCTGCTATTTTACTCGATAAGGAGGCTCAGGTTGCAAGAAATGAGAAGGCGGTGATAGTACCAGTTTTTGGGTGCTGCCACTGCCTTTTTCTATTTATGAAGCAAAAAATAAACGGAGGTGTCAAATGTCTAAATTAAAACTATGGAAACCATTCTCGCTGTTCATGGTTCTGTTACTGATGTCATCGCTGGTGGCAGTGGTGCCGGCGAGAACGGTGCAGGCAAGCATATTGCAACAGTCGGCCCAACCAACACCGCTGCATCAGACGGCCCAACTAATCGTACCGCTGGGTTCAGCGGCTGCGTTCGCGGTCCTGGCTGGGTCCACGGTCACCAATACAGGTGCTACCACGGTTAATGGGGATCTTGGGGTGAGCCCCGGTACTGCAGTTCCTGGATTCCCGCCCGGAAGCGTGAACGGGGAGACATACACAGGCGTTGGTTCTGCCGCAGGCCAGGCCAAACTGGACTTGACCACTGCATACAACGACGCCGCTGGACGAACACTTGCACCTGTCACTGTGGCAGGAAATATTGGCGGGCAAACCCTTGCTCCGGGTCTCTACAAATCCACGTCCTCGCTGGCGATATCGTCAGGGGATCTCACTCTAGACGCCCAGGGCAACGCGGATGCTGTTTGGATCTTCCAGATAGCGTCCACACTTACAACGACATCCGGTCGCAAGGTTATCCTGAGCGGCGGCGCTAATGCGGCCAACATCTTTTGGCAAGTTGGCACCTCGGCGACCCTCGGAACGACGTCTGTCTTTCAAGGGAACATACTGGCAGATCAATCCATCACGATGACGACCGGCGCAACGCTGAACGGTAGAGCGCTGGCGCGAGTTGGCGCAGTCACGTTAGACAGCAACATCGTCACCCTACCGTCTATGTCGACCACCATACCTCCAACGCCGCCCAACAGTATAACCGTGAACCCATACGATACCCGTTTCATCGGCCTCAACACCGGCTACCGCATTACCATGACCACCGGCGCCAGCCTGAATGCGGGTGACACTATCACCATAGTATTCCCCTCTAACACAACCGTCCCTGATTTTAGTAGTACCCCGGGGAATGTTTTTGTGAAAGGTACCCCGTGTGTTACTGTAACTGTAGCTGGACAGCAGGTAACGGTAACTATACCGGCAACGGCGCCTATTGTCCCCGGTCAGCAATTCACGGTTACCTTCAACAAAGCCTCTGGCATCCTGAACCCAACTACCTTCGGCTTCTACAATGTGACCGTCTGGACAAGTGTTGAGCCAACACATATAACTTCAAGCCCCTACGAAATTACCGCCGTGAAGCTTATTCACGGTGTAACCACAACTGGATATGCAACTATCACGGCTGCCATCGCTGTCGCCGTCTCCGGCGACACCATCACCGTGCCGGCAGGGACATACAACGAGAATTTATCTGTGAATATACCGCTCACCCTGACAGGCGCCAGCAGCACTACTGTGATTGTGACCGCACCGGATCCAGCCGCTAGCGTCTTTAATGTCACTGCTAATTACGTGAACATCTCGGGATTCACAGTGCGTGGCGCAACCGGAGGAGGACAAGCAGGGATATACCTTGGCGCTGGAGTGGCGAACTCCAACATCTCCAATAATATTCTGACGGGTAACTACGATGGCATCTGGTTGGGTGATGGTAGCAACCACAACACATTAACGGGCAATAATGCTTCTGGCAACCAACAGGGCTTTGAGGTATACCACTCTACCTACAATACATTCATCAACAACACAGCAAACGCGAACGGCCCCAACGGCAACGGATTCAGACTGGACTCGGCTAGTAACAATACATTCACGGGTAACATAGCGAACTCGAACAGTTACACCAGCAGCAATGCCGTAGGATTCTTCCTGGTTAAGGGGACTGGCGCCGGGAGCAACGACAATACATTCACCAATAACACCGCAAACTCGAACGGTCAGCACGGTTTCCGCATAGATAATTCAACAGGCAACACATTGATCGGAAATACAGCTAACTCGAACGTCGTCGATGGAATTAAGCTAAAAACTAATAGCAACAATACTACATTGACAGGTAACAATGTTTCCAGTAACAGTATTGGTATTGATGTTGCAACCGGAGTTGATGCTACTACTCTGACAGTGAGCAATAATAACATTGCAGGGAATACCAGCTATGGTGTCTCCAATACTGGTACGGGCACACTTAATGCCAAGTTCAACTACTGGGGGCATGCCTCGGGACCAAGTTATGATGGCCTGAGCTTTGGCGATAGTGTTTCGACTTCGACCTTCATTAATTTCCAGCCCTGGCTGGTTTCAGCATATACCGGGACTCCGCCGGTGGGGGGCCAAATTGGGATTACTACTACAACCTTGCCCGACGGCACTACCGGCGTCTATTATCCTGGACCTCTATCCGCCAGCGGCGGCACCGGCTCATATACCTGGTCGCTGTATTCGGGGTCATTGCCTGGCGGACTCCATATTGTTGGCAGCAATTTAACCGGAACGCCGACAGTGGTCAATATGAGCGGGTTCAATTTTGCCCTTCAGGCCAACGACGGCACCCAGGCGACTTACCAGAATTTCACGCTTATTGTCTCCAGTGGCACTATTGTTATTACCAATACCGCGCCTCTTCCCGGTGGGACTAAAAATATGCCCTACGGACCGGTGACACTTCAGGCTACCGGCGGCTCTGGAGGCAATGCGTGGTCACATACTGGCGACTGGCCAGCTGATCTTAATCTCGATTCTACCAGTGGTACAATCACGGGCATACCAACAGAGGCCCGCACCTTCAATTTCAATGTCCGTGTAGTATCCGGCCTGCAATCGGGTAACAAAGACTTCTCCCTCATCATAAGCAATCCAGCCGGTGCGGGTCAGAAGCTAATCGGCGTAGCCGCCGATGCCGCCTCTACCGGAGGTGGTGGCGGCGGCAGTGGCGCCGTCATACTGCAGCGTTTCCCCGCCAGCGCCACAGGTCCCATCACCGAATTTAGGGTTAAGGCCAGC